>Ga0302320_10002715_pt1 | contig 41393 bp, 34 predicted proteins | sample Bog_T0_3_FD_202130 | JGI IMG/M metagenome (GOLD analysis project Ga0302320, IMG submission 202130) | Peat permafrost microbial communities from Stordalen Mire near Abisko, Sweden - Bog_T0_3 | ecosystem: Environmental > Terrestrial > Soil > Wetlands > Peat | place: Sweden: Abisko, Stordalen Mire... | reverse complement strand
TCCTAGGCGGTTTTCGGCTAGGCTTGACTACTACCCCGAATGCCCCATCTTCCCTCACTCATGACACAAGCGTGACAATCCAACACGAATCCTTACCGTGGGTGCTCCCTGGGGCCGCAGGTTCGGATCGTGCACGGTAGGCTCCTCGCTTTCCGCATCGAACCCACGCAAGAGCCTCGGATTGGGACGAAACTTCGGCATGCCGCCATGGAACTGGCGCGCGTGGCTCAACACCATTCCGGCACGGCCATGCATTGATCGGACGATCCCCCGCACCTGCACGTCCATGTCGCGGTATTTTCTCAGTTCGCCGACAACATCACGGTCTTCGCGCAGACTCATGATCGTGAAGCGGCACTTTTCGTCCCGAGTCTCCGGGCTGCACACATCCAGAAAGCGCGTTCCATCCCGAAGCTCCACAACATCGTAAACATGCGCAGAGACGCAAACATCCTTGCCGAGCGCTCGGGAAGCCTCGTCAGCGCTTACGCAGGCCCGCGGCGGTTTCGCGTATGCCGCACCGTATACCAAGAGAAACAGAACAACCCAGCCCCAAAACCGCAGGATCATCGCCCATCTCTTTCTGTGCGAAAAAACTGTCTTTGGAAGTCACTGGAGATTCTGCACTCAACTTGCCTTCCCGTCCACAAAAAAGCGGGCCACCCTCGCAAAGAGGATGGCCCACTTCCGCAAACACCTGCGTGGAACTACACCTTCGCTTCGAGGTCCTTGATGACGTCGAAGAAGCGCTGATCGAGGCGACGGTTGGTGGCGATAGCTTCCTTGATGGTGATGTCGGTAATATCGATGCCCTTCAGGACAGCGATGCGACCCCACTTTGCCTCGTGGACCATGTCGATCGCGTGCAGGCCATAGCGCTGGCCGAGCAGGCGATCATAGGCCGTGGGAACGCCGCCGCGCTGGGTGTGTCCCAGGTTGACGCTGCGGGTCTCAAAGCCGGTCTTCTCTTCGATCAGCTTGGCCAAGGCCTCGCCGATGCCCGAAAGACGGGCGTGACCGAAGGAATCCAATTCGCCGGATCCGGTGATCTGGCCGCCTGCGGGCATATGGCAACCCTCGGCAACCACCACAACACCGTAGTGCTTGCCGTGGTCGTAGTTGTACTTGAGCAGCTTGCAGACGTGATCGATGTCAATATCCTGCTCGGGAACCAGGGTGACGTGCGCGCCGCCGGCAATGCCCGAAGCGTAGGCGATCCAGCCGGCATCGCGGCCCATCACTTCCACAACAACGACGCGGTTGTGCGAGTCGGCGGTGGTATGGATGCGGCCAACGGCCTCGGTCGCAATCGCAGCAGCGGTGTCGAAGCCAAAGGTGGCGTCTGTGCCGTTGATGTCATTGTCGATGGTCTTCGGCACGCCAATGGCGGGCATTCCGTGCTCGGCGAGATAGAGCGTCACCGACTGGGTATCGTCGCCACCCAAGGCGATCAGCGCGTCGATCTTGTTGGCCTTCAGAACTTCCTGGACCTTCTCGATGCCGCCGGGGATCTTCTTCACGTTGGTGCGCGAAGAGTGCAGGATGGTGCCGCCGGTCAACTGGATCCCGTCGATCTTCTCCAGCGTCAGTGGGATGAAGTCGTTCTCCAGAACGCCCTTCCAGCCGTTGAGGAAGCCAATGAACTCATCGCCGTAGGTGTTGATGCCCTTCCTGACAGCCGCGTAGATCACCGCATTCAGTCCGGGGCAGTCGCCGCCACCGGTCAACAAAGCAACTCGCATCGTGAAATCTCCTGAGTGAAGGCGCGGCAGAAACGCCGGGCCGGGAACTTGTCCCTGAAGGTGTACGCCGGAGCGGAAATTACGCCGTTCTGACGCCATAACGAGTATAACGCGAGCTTGTAAAGAGAAATCGTGACCCCGCTCACGTAGCTACCCCAACAGTCGGAGACCGCGCGGCGTGGTCCGAAAAATCTTTGGAATGAGGGCGAGAAAGCGGGGTAAGATGGGTGCGCTTTCCTTGCGAGTGTAGATGCGGCGGCGAACGCGATTGACCCGGAAGATCGGGTCTTCGGTCCGCAGGTCGCAGCGACGACCTGCGGGCCGTGTCACGCAAGGGAGGTGAGGCCGATGAAGGGTAAACTGCCCTGGTTGCAAGTCGCAATCATGGTCGCCATTGACTGGCGATTCATAATCGCACTCGCAGTCTTCGTCCTGGCGCTACTGCTTCGGCGGTAGCCGAACTCCCGGAAGGTCCTACACCCTTTCGGGATAAAAGAATTATGGCACCAATTCCTCTATTCTTGGCGAAAATCTTCCGATTTACGCCCATGGTCTTCCTCTTCAGTAATGTGCCTCATCCTTGCCGACAGCCGATTTCGCCTCTGATCCACAGCTCCTCCTGCAGATCGATGTGTTCCAATGTTTTTACGAAGATATGATCGGAACCGGTGCCCTCTTACTGCTGGCCTTCGCCAGCCTTGTCGTGATTCTCCTGCTGGTGTTGCTGCAGTTGACGCGGCTTGGTTATCTCATCCGCTCCACCATCCCAGACCGTCCTCGACGCCGGATGTTCATCGCCTCCGCCGCCTTCCTGTTCACTTTCATGGGAACCCGAGTTCTGGTCTGGCTGATCATGAACAACGTCGGCCCGTTTCAATGGGTCATGTGGCGCGGAAAACATATTCACCACCTGGTGTGGGGAATCCTCATCCTGCTCTTGGTCGGATATGGCTGGCTCATGGACCTGGGACGCTCTCATTCCCCCATGTCCATCTTCCTGAGCCGATTGATGTCCGTCAGCTACGGCGTAGGCGCCGCGCTCACTCTCGACGAGTTCGCCATCTGGCTCAACCTCAAAGAGGGCGACTACTGGTCGCAGGCGGGACGCCTGAGCATCGACGCAGTCATCCTCTTTGGCGGGATTCTGGGCATGGGGGCCTGGGGCGCGCCCTTCTTTCAGGCTTTGCAACGCATGTGGGCTAAGCGCGCCCTCTTCGGCAAGGGGCTGGGAAAACTCAGCTCCCCGATTCGCCGCGCGAGATTGCTTCGTCCGAGTAAAGGTCGTCGATTACCGCCGCGTACCGGGCAGTAACTACGCGGCGCTTCAGCTTCATCGAGGGCGTCAGTTCCCCCGAGTCAATCGACCACTCGTCCGCAACCACCCGGAAGCGCTTGAGCGTCTCAAAATTCGCCAGCGAGAGGTTCACCTCGCGCACGATCTCCGCATAGTGAGCAACCACACGGCTATGTGCAACCAGTTGCACACGAGAGTGGGTCGCGATCCCCTCCTCTTTGGCCCATTGTTCCAGTGCGGCAAAGTTGGGGCAGAGCAGCACAGAAACAAACTTGTGCCGGTCCCCGATCAATGCTGCCTGGGCCACAAAAAGGCTCGCAGTCAGCTTGCATTCAATCGGCTGCGGCGCAACCAGCTTGCCCCCGCTGGTCTTCAGCAACTCCTTTTTGCGGTCGGTGATGGCCAAAAACCCATCCTGATCGAACTGCGCAATGTCCCCGGTATGAAACCACCCTTCCACGTCGAAGCACTCGGCATTGGCCTGCGGCTTCTCCCAGTACCCCGAGAAAACCGACGGTCCACGCACCAGCAACTCCCCATCGGCAGCGATTTTCGTCTCCAGGTTCTGCAGGATCTTTCCCACTGTCCCCACCCGATGCGAGAGCGGCGTATTCAGGGCAATGAGGGGCGAAGTCTCGGTCAGTCCGTAGCCCTCATAGAGAGCAATTCCCACCGAAGCAAACCAATTGCAGGTGTCCATCCCCAAGGGCGCTCCCCCGGCGACAAAAACTCTGACCCGTCCGCCAAAAGCAGCGCGCACCTTGGAGAAGACCAGCTTGTCCGCCAGTTTCCATCCCAACGCCGACGGCCGCTTGCCATCGTAGACCTGCTCCTTGTACTTGGAACCCAGAGCCACTGCCCAGGAAAGCATTGCCTTCTTTACCGCCGAGGCAGCACCGCGCCGCTCCACTTCCTGACGAATCTTCTCAAACACCCGCGGCACTCCCACGAAGACCGTGGGACGAATCTCGCGCATGGCTTCCGGCAGTTTGTCGAACTTGGAGCAATAGGCGATCTGTACCCCGTTGGTGAACATCACATAATCCAGCGCGCGCGCCGTCACATGCGACAGGGGTAAGAACGAAATCAGCGCGTCGGTAGGGCCAAAATCGAAATCCGCGGCGGCAATGCTCTGATTGCTGGCGATGTTTCCATGCGTCAGCGCGACGCCTTTGGGCTCCCCGGTGGTTCCCGAGGTGTAGATGAGCGTAGCCAGATCTCCGGGCTCGACCGCGCGCGCCAACGCATCGAAAACCGGATCCCGCTCACTCCCCCGCTTGTCCGCACCCTCTAAGAGCTCTTTGAAACCAATGGCGTCGAGGGGACCAGTTACCGAATCCATGATCAGAATGCGCTCCAGGTGCGTCTGATCTCGGACCGCATTCAGCTTGTCGAATTGCTGCCTGGTTGAGACAACGGCAATGCGGCATCCAGCATCGTGGAGCAGCACGGCAATCTGCTCGCCGGTCAGGGTCGGATAAATCGGCACATCCGCCGCACCGATGGCCAGGGTGGCAAAGTCGGTGATGGCCCACTCCCAGCGGTTTTCGCTGATCAAGGCGATGCGATCGCCCTTTTGCGCGCCGAACCTGAGAAACGCCTCCGCCAAAGCGCGCGTGCGCTGATAAATCTGGTCGGAAGAAACGGGCTGCCACTGGCCAAACTCATCCTGCCAGAGAACGGCGCGGGGGTTGGCTGCCGCCGCAACGCGGCGAAAAAGGTCGTTGATCGTAGAAATAGGAGTCATTCTTGTCATTTCGAGTGGGATGAGGGTCGCTCATTAACTTGCAGCGCGACCAATCGAGAGTGTATCAGCGCGAGCATACTGGTTGCCCTCACTTTCCTTGCCCCACCGTTCCACCCGCTTTTCTGTGTCAATAGGACACACTCCGCTCCTGGTTCGAATTCCGGAACAAGAGCCGGATTTCCGGCAAATCGGCCCCTCTACGTTTGTCGCGCCCCTCTACTTGGTCGTGGTAAAGGTCGGACTGTTCAGCCAGTCCATCGCCGAATACACTTCGAAGGCCCGCGGATTCCTCCAGGAAGTGCTGCAGATCAACCATACCGAAACATTCGGGAACTCCACTGCAATGGAGTCGAAGAGCCCCTTCCACCACTGCGCTGGCCGCACGGTCACGTGCAGGTCGTCTCCGTTGGGCAGCAGCGTTTGTGCCGCATAACATGCGATGTTGACCACCAGAAGCCGATCCGCCAAAGAAAACATCTCGCGCACCGTGGCCGGTAAATCCACGATAAACAAGCGCTCCAGCAGACCGAAGCTGAGTACCGCGTCTGCCTTGCACCGCTGATCGATCTCCCGCGAAGGCACATAGCGGAAAACATTCGTAAGTTCAAAAAACTCTTTGGCGTTCGAATCCCCATCGAATCCGGGCAATTCATAGTGATTGGCGGCGCTGCCATAATCCAGCAAACTCGATATATCGAACTGCTTAAACATGTTGCGGATGGGATCGCGATAGGCGCGAAGCTCCAGGTTGTTGGTGGCAAGCCTCGTGTCGATCACGGGACGTGCCTCCCATGCCATCGCCTTATGGAGATCCAAAAGCTCCTTCCCCTTAACGCTGTACCCCATGAGACCCTCCGTGCAGGACTGTGGTCGGCCGAGCTGGCCCAGCGCTTGATATCCCTAGAATCACTCCCCTTGAAGGAAAACAAACGGCGAACAAGATCCATCGAACCAACCTCAGGCTCATTTGGGACCGGGATCCAATCAATAACCCAGAATGGGAGTCTGCAGGGAATTCCCTATTCTTCGAACCAACCCGCCGTCCCTTCGCCCCGCCCGGCCGACTTTTCGCCGGCGCGAAAATATTATCGATCCCCTTTGCATATTTATGCGTTCCGATGTATATTTATTCAAGCGCGGCCGCATTCTTGCGAGCCGCGCTTTCGATTTGCCCCAACGCGCTGTTCGACAGGAACAAAAACCGATTGAAGACCCTCCGACACAATGCGATTCGCGAACTGGTGGCCGCCTCCACGGTGGCCAATCAGGACGAGCTGCGGCAAAAGCTCGTGCGTCGCGGAATCCAGGTGACGCAGGCGACCCTTTCGCGCGATATCCATGAGCTCCGCCTCTCCAAGGGCCCGGGCGGCTACATTCTGCCCGGCAACGGCGGAAACAACTCCGATTCCGAAGAAGACGACAGCCCTCCCTCCGTTGGTGCGATGATTGAGAGCTTTGGCCTGCGGGTTCAGCAGGCCATGAATCAGGTGGTGGTGCGCACCGTGGTGGGGGGAGCCCAGCCTCTGGCCGCCTCCCTTGATAATGAAGGTTGGAACGATGTGGTGGGAACTCTGGCAGGTGACGATACCGTCTTGATCATCTGCGCCGACCCCCAGCACGCCAGCGAAGTGGAATCCCGGCTAAGGACGATGCTCGAATCATGACCAGGAATGTTCAAACTGCTGTTGTCGGCGTGACAGGATATGCCGGTGCCGAATTGGCCCGTCTGCTGTTGCGTCATCCCCGCCTGAAGGGAAAGCCACCGGTCTTTGCCGGACGCGTCGACGAAAAGGATGCTGCACGCGGCGGCATTCCCCTGTCGGAAATCCACCCCCAACTGACCGACAGCCTGGGCAGCGGCGCTCTGAAGCAGGAACCCTTTTCCTGGCAGCTTCTGGCCGAGCGGGGTGTCGATGTCCTCTTTCTCGCTACCCCCCACGAACAGGCCCGTCACTGGGTCCCTGAGGCACTGGCTCACGGTCTCAAGGTCATCGACCTCAGCGGCGCATGGCGCATGACCGAGGCCGCAAATCGCGCTGTCTATGCCTTCGAAGACGACAGCACCGAGTCCGCCGCGCTCATTCAAGCGCAGGCTGTCTACGGAATGCCCGAGTTGCATCGGGAGCAGATCAGGTCGGCAAAGCTTATCGCCAACCCCGGCTGTTACGCGACCTCGGTCATTCTTCCACTGCGTCCTCTGGTCGCTGCCGGATTGCTCAATCTCGATCGCGGCATTGTGGCCGACTCCAAAAGCGGCGTCAGCGGCGCGGGCAAGTCTCCCACGGCCAAGACGCACTACATGTACGCTGCCGACAACCTCTCCGCTTATGGCGTCTTTACCCATCGCCATACCGGCGAAATGCTGGAGCAGATCGGCCTCGGTGCCGATCAGATCATGTTCACGCCCCACCTGCTGCCGATTCCGCGCGGAATTCTTTCCACCATCTACGTGCATTTTCATGCGCCGCAAACACATGCGGCAGTGGCCAGGGTCTACCATGAATTCTTTGCCGATAGTCCCATGGTCCGCATTTACGACAAGGCCCTGCCGCAGATTCAGTACGTAGTGCGCACCAACTATGCCGATATCGGCTTTCAACTCTCCGCCGATGGACGACGAGCAGTTCTCGTCAGTTGCCTGGATAACCTCTTGAAGGGCGCGTCCGGACAGGCCGTGCAGAATTTGAACCTCCTCTACGGATGGGGCGAAGCGGAGGGGTTGGAATGAAGTATGTTGTCAAACTCGGAGGGGCCGGACTCGAGAACCCCGTACTGCTGGACGCCTGCACCCGCGCCATCGCCGATCTGGTCAAAGACGGCAACCAGGTCGCGGTGGTGCACGGCGGCGGCGTGCAGTTGACCCGCACCATGAAAGCCCTGGGCAAGCAAAGTGAGTTTGTGAATGGCTTGCGCATTACCGATGCCGAGACCCGCGACATCGCCCTGATGGTCTTTGCCGGCAAGGTGAACAAAGGCCTCGTCGCTGCACTGGGAGCGCATGGACAACCCGCCGTTGGATTGTCAGGCGGCGACGGACTCATCTTCCGCGCACGCAAAAAGCGTACGGTGCCAGACCTCGGTTTTGTCGGCGAAATCGTCTCCAGCGATGCCCGACTCATCGATGCGATCTGGCGTCTTAACAATGTCCCGGTCTTTTGTTCGATGGCTTTGGGCTTTGACGGCGAATACTACAACATCAACGCCGACGAAATGGCCGCTGCCTGTGCCATGGCCTGCAAAGCCGATGCCCTCGTCTTCCTCACCGATGTGCCCGGCGTCAAAGGTGCAAACGGCGAGGTCCTGCGATGGCTTTCCATCGATCAAATTGCGGAGATGGCCAAAAACGCCATCATCACTGGTGGCATGTTGCCGAAACTCAGCGCCTGCCGTGAAGCTCTATTAAACGGCGTCAAGCGCGTCAGAATTTTACCTGCCGAGGCAGCCAGTTCCCTCCCCGATCTGTGCAGCTCTCGCGTAGCCCACGGCACCGAAGTGATGGTGGCCTAAGGCAAAACCAGGGAGAAAGCATCCCGAAGGTATGCGCTCAAGTTGGCGCGACCAACAGGGAGCGAAAACCCTGTTCAGAACACACAAGGGCAAGGTTCTCTGGTTTTGCCCGAAGGAGATTTGAAGTGACAAGACTCGAACAGATTCAGGCCGCTGAAAAGCACCTGTTGATTCCCACCTACGATCGCAATCCGCAGTTGTTTGTTGCTGGTGAAGGCGTCTATGTTATCGATGAGAACGGGACGAAGTTCTTGGACCTGCTCAGCGGCATCGGCGTCAACGCCCTGGGATACGGCCATCCGGTCATCGAAGAGACCATCGCGCGCCAAAGCAAAGCGCTCATCCACACCTCGAACCTCTACTTCCACGAGGGGCAGGCAGAGCTGGCATTGCGGCTCACCGAGCGCACCGGAATGGACCGCGCCTTCTTCTGCAACTCGGGCACCGAGGCATGGGAAGCCGCGATGAAGCTGGCTCGCGCCCATGCCGGAATCCTGCGAGCCGAGGGCAAGCAGATCGGCACCAAATTTCTCGCACTTGAGCAGAGCTTCCACGGCCGCACGTTGGGCTCCGTCTCTACTACCTACAAGGCGAAATATCGCGAACCCTTCGGCCCGGTCGTTCCCGGTGTCGAATTCGTTCGCTTCAACGACATCGAAGACCTGCGCGCCAAATTCTCCACCGAAGTTTGCGCCATTCTCGTGGAAGCCGTGCAGGGTGAGGGCGGTGTGCGTCCGTTGACCAAGGAGTTCTTCGCCGAAGCGCGCGCGCTCGCCACTTCCACCGGTGCTCTATTGATCGTTGATGAAATCCAGTCCGGCATGGGCCGCACCGGCAAATGGTGTGCCTATCAGCATTTCGGCATTCAGCCCGACGTGACTACCCTGGCCAAGCCTCTCGCGGGGGGCATCCCCATGGGCGCAGTTCTCTGCACGGAAGAAGTCTCGCGTGCCTTCCATCCCGGCGCGCACGGAACCACCTTCGGAGGCGGTCCACTGGCTTGCGCCGTAGCGATTGCGGTAATCGACGTGTTGGAGAAAGACAATCTGCTCGCCCACGCAACCGAAGTCGGCGACTACTTCCAGCAGCAGTTGCGCGAACTCGCCAAGCGCCACGAAGCCATCATCGACGTGCGCGGCATGGGCCTCATGGTTGCCGCGGAACTCGATTCCGCAGAACTCGCCAAGCTCACCGTAGCCGAGATGCTCAAGCGCCACATCCTCATTAACTGCACCAGCGAAACGGTCCTGCGCTTCCTGCCGCCCTACATCCTGCAACGCTCGCATGTAGACACCACCATCGCGGCGCTGGATGAAGTCTTCACTCAATTCACCGCTACACTCGCAGCGCAGCAGACCGCAGGAGGTCAGATCAATGGCTAGCAAGACTCTCGAAGCACCCGTCGTTCCCGTTCATCTGGACGCCGATATCCTGGCTGCCTCCGCTCGTCTTGGCGGCGAAGATCTCTGTTCCATCGCCGACCTCTCCAGCTCTGAAGTGCGCGCCATTCTCAAGCTAGGCCACGATGTGAAGCGTAGCCCGCGCGACTATCGCCACGCCCTCGACGCCAAGCAGATGGTGCTCATGTTCGAGAAGGCTAGCCTGCGCACACGCCTCAGCTTTGAGACCGGCATCAACACCATGGGCGGCAACGCCATCTTCTTCGATCAGACCAACTCGCCCCTGGGCGAGCGGGAGTCCATCGCCGATGTGGCCAAGAATGTGGAGCGCTGGGTCGACGTCATCGTGCTGCGCACCTATGCCCACGACACTGTGACCGAGATGGCTGCTAACTCCCGCGTGCCCGTCGTCAATGCGCTCTCCGACTTCGAGCACCCGTGCCAGGCACTGGCCGATTTTATGACCCTTGAAGAACACTTCGGAACCGCCAAGGGACTCAACTTCACCTACGTCGGCGACGGCAACAACGTGTGCCATTCGCTGATGCTGACCGGTGCGCAACTGGGCGCGAATGTCACTATCGCCACTCCGCGCGGCTACTCGCCCGACATCGAGATCGTCACCACCGCGCGCGAAATCGCCAAGGCCAATGGTTGCGAAGTCCGCCTGCTGCAGGATCCACTCGTAGCCGCCGAAGGCGCCGACGCAATCTATACCGATGTCTGCGTCAGCATGGGATTTGAGCATGAGTCTACGAAACGAGCGCCCATCTTCCGCCCCTTCCAGGTCAACGAAGCGCTGATGGCGAAGACCAAGCCAGGAGCGGTCTTCATGCACTGCCTGCCGGCCCGCCGCAACGCCGAAGTCACCGACGCCGTGCTCGACAGCCCACAGTCCATCGTCTTCGATCAGGCCGAAAACCGCATGCACGCGCAGAAGGCTCTTCTGCTCCTTCTGCTCCGCGGCTTGCCCAACAGCGCAAGCTTCCAATAGTCGGCAAAAGCACGCACGACAAATTGTAGAGAGTTGTCCCGGAGGGAGCAGGGGCCTTCAGGCACCTGTAAGACGGCCGTAACAGAGGGCCTTTAGGCCCGGACCGAACCGAAGTAAATGAAATTGTCGAACCGGAATCGCGCAAACCTCCAACAGAAGATTGAGGAATCAAAACAAAGCAATGTCGAATGAGAATCAGCCTTTGAAGATGTGGTCAGGCCGCTTTCGCGAGCCGCTCGATGTGGAATTCGAAGCATGGCAGCGCTCCATCGTTTTTGACTGGCAGCTCCTCCAGCAAGAGGTCGCGGCCAGCAAGGCGCACGCCTCCGCTATCGCCGCTGCGGGTATTCTTACCCCCGCCGAGAAGGCGCAGATCCAGCAGGCTCTCGATTCCATAGCCGCCGACCACACCTCTGAAGCGGGTCAGGCGTTGGTGCGCAATCATCCCACCGCCGAAGACATTCACCACTTCGTGGAGTTGTCACTCGTCGAACGCATCGGATCACTCGGCCTCAAGCTCCACACCGGCCGCTCGCGCAACGAACAGATCGCGACCGATCTGCGTTTGTATATCCGCGAGCAGATCAGCCTCACCGTTGCGTCGCTTGCACAGTGGGCCAACGCTCTGGTCGCGAAGGCGCAGCGTTCCGGCGAAGCCGTGATGCCCAGCTATACGCATCTGCAGCGCGCCGAACCCGTGCTGGTGGCACACTGGTTACTCGCATACGTTGAAATGATCTTGCGCGACATAACGCGTTTGCAGGATTGCAGCGCACGCCTCAATTATTGCCCGCTCGGCTCCGGCGCTGTAGCCGGCGCAACACTGGCCTTGGACCGCACCATCGCAGCCAAAGAACTCGACTTCACCGCGCCGACGCCCAATTCCATGGACGCGACCAGCGACCGCGACTTCGTGCTCGAGTATCTGCAGGCGCTTACTTTCGTCGGCCTTCATGTGAGCCGATTCGCCGAAGAAATCACGCTCTTTGCCACCGCCGAATTCAACTTCGTTACCCTGCCTGAAGCCTTCTCCACAGGCTCCAGCGCCATGCCGCAGAAGAAGAATCCCGACCTCACCGAGTTGATCCGCGCCAAGGTCGGCCGTATCAACGGCGCGGCCCAGTCGGTGACACTCCTGCTCAAGGGCCTGCCTCTGGCCTACAATAAAGACATGCAGGAGACTCAGGAACCGGCCTTCGCGGTTAGCTTCGTGCCCAAGATGATCGCCCTCATTGCCCGATTCACAACGGCTCTGCAGTTCAATCGCGAGTCGATGAGCACCGCTGCGCAGACAGGCTACCTGAATGCCATGGCCGCAGCGACCTATCTTGTCTACAAGGGCGTTCCCTTCCGCACCGCGCACGAGAAGATCGGTAACGCTGTGCGCTTTGGCCTTGAGAACGGCGTGGAACTCGGCGAACTGACACTTGAGCAGTTGAAGCAATTCGGCGAGGAGTTCGACGAGGACTTCTTCGCCGCTGTCTCGCTCAATGCGACCCTCGACTGTCACGACGTACTCGGCGGAACGGCCCGCGAACGCGTCCGTCAATCCCTTGCCGCCGCGTCGGAAAAGATTGCGCGCATCGCCGGCGTCAACCAGGTGGAGGTTGCTCATGTTGGTGCGTAAAGCGCGGCTGCAGGACGCTTCGGCAGTCTTTGATCTCGTCAATTCGCTCTCCACCGACGGCACACTGCTGAAGCGTACCTTCGCCGAAGTCTGCGAGAACATTCGCGACTTTACCGTAGCAGTCTCCGATGGCGGCATCTTCTTGGGTTGCGGCGCATTGCACTTCTACGGCCCCCATCTCACCGAAGTGCGTTCCATCGTGGTGAAGCCGGAGGCCAAGGGCCAGGGCGCTGGTGGAAAGATCCTGAGCTCACTGCTCGAAGAAGCCGAAGAACACGGCATTCAGTCGGTATGCCTGTTCACGCGCATCCCCGATTTCTTTTTCAAGTATGGCTTCCGCATTGTCGAAGACAAGGCCGACCTGCCCGACAAGATCTTCAAGGACTGCCAGAGCTGCCCACGCCTCCATCGCTGCGACGAAGTCTCCATGGTCCGCGGCCGCATCCCGCGCGTGTCGATCCTTGGCCCCCGCGAGCAAGCAGCCGAACTGGTACACTTCGGCACCTAGCACCTGCGGTGCGGCAGCCGCTTCGCGTGGCCCGCGCCAGAAAAAAGCCGCGGGAGCTGTTCTTGCACGTTGCGTCCATCAAAACCGCAAGTGTTGCGCACAAGACTTCATTGCCGCGAACTCAATCCGGCTTGAACCCTCCGTGCCCCATCCTTTCGCCGTTCTTTGGCGAAAGGATGGGAGAGCACAGAACTTAAAACACATAATCATGCTGTCAAAGACCTGACTTCACTGCGCCATGCGCGCGGTTGCTACCACTGCCTGCCCGTAACTCAGCCCACCGTCACCAGGACTGACGTTGCGATGCTGAAACACCTCGAATCCCTCTGCCTCAAGCCCCGCTCGCAGCAACCGCGCCAGCCTGCGGTTGTGCATGCACCCGCCGCTGAGAGCAACCTGGTGCAGTCCTCTCGCCGCACGCGCCCGCAGCGCCGCCTGTACAAATCCCGCCGCGACGCCGCCATGGAATTGCGCGCTGATCCGTGCAGCGCCAACCCCGGCCCGCAGATCTCCGAGCAGCGCGCACCACATCCGCACCGCGGAGAGGCACAGCGGCTCACCATCTGCGCCATCGCCAAGCACATCGATCGCATAAGCCTCGTTTTCCAGCGCATCCGGCTCATCTACGGCAATCCCTTCTAGTTCAATGGCCGCCTGCGCTTCATAGTCCACTATGCGCCGCTTCAGAACAACGGCAGCGACCGCATCGAAAAGCCGCCCCAGGCTCGATGTCTGCGGCGCATTGATGCCACGCTCGACCATCCGCTCCAGCACCTGTGCTTCCTGAAGCGAACAGCCCGCTCGATCCGCGGCCTCCTCCAAAGCAATTCCCGCCGCGCGAAGGGACGCAAACGCCATCCGCCAAGGCTCGCGAATCGCCTTCTCTCCACCGGGCATCGAGACATAGTCGAGATGCGCGAACCGCTCGAATTCCGCGAGGCTCGCAATCAGCACTTCCCCACCCCAGATCTTTCCATCGGTTCCGTAGCCGGTACCATCCAGTGCCAGCCCGATCACTGGCCCCCGCAGCCCATATTCGGCCATGCAACCTGCGATATGCGCATGATGGTGCTGCACGGCGATCGTGGGTAGACTTCGTTCTTCCGCCCATCGCTTGGCCCAACCCGTCGAGAGATATCCCGGATGCAGATCGTGCACCACCGTCCGCGGCTCGATCTCGAAGGTGTGCATGAGGTGCTTCAGCGACTCCTCAAAGAACGCGAGACCCAACAAATTCTCAAGATCGCCAAGATGTTGGCTTTGGTACACAAATCGCCCACGGGCCAGCGCCAAGACGTTTTTGAGGTGTCCGCCCACGGCTAGCAGAGGCGGCGCTTCTACGGGCAATTCCGGGCCAAGAGCAACGCCCAAGGGAACGAATCCGCGGGCGCGGCGAATGATTTGCGGTGCGCCGTCCACCACAGCCATCACCGAATCGTCGCAGCGCTGCAGAATCTCCCGATCGTGCACCAGAAAGGCATCCGCGATCCCCTTCAACCTTTCCCGCGCCTCCTCGTTGTCGATGGCAATCGGCTCCTCACTCAGATTCGCCGAAGTCATCACCAGCGCTTGCAAACGGACATCCGCAAAGAGCAGATGATGCAGCGGCGCATAAGGAAGAAAGACTCCGAGCCACGGAATCCCCGGCGCCACAGAGGGCGCAAGCCCGCCATCCGCGCGACTGCGCGCCAAGACAATGGGCCGGGCTGGGGTGGTCAGCAATGCCTCCTCTTCAGGCGACAGCGTACAGAGCACTCGCGCCGCTTGCAGGTCGCGCACCATCACCGCCAGCGGCTTGCCATAGCGATGCTTGCGCTCGCGAAGCCGTCGAACCGCATCCTCGTTGGTCGCATCCACGCCCAGGTGAAAGCCGCCGATGCCCTTGATGGCCATGATTCTGCCTTCAACCAGCATTTGAATTGTCTTCTGCACCGCGTCTTCCCCAGAGACTTCTTCGCAGTCCTCGGTCTGCGCTGCGCTGGTCGTCTGTGCAGTGCGAAAAGTGACGCGTGGCCCACACTCCCAGCACGCATTCGGCTGCGCGTGGAATCGCCTGTTCAGCGGATCGTCATACTCCCCCTGGCACGCCGCGCACATGGGAAATGCGGCCATCGATGTCTGTGGCCGGTCGTAGGGAATCCGTCGCGTAATCGTGTAGCGTGGACCGCAATTTGTGCAATTCAAAAACGGATAGCGATAACGCCGATCGGCAGGGTCCAGCAACTCGCGCAGACAGTCCGCACAGGTCGCCGCGTCCGCTGGAATTCCGGTGCTCACCCGGCCCTTCACTTCGCTGGAGATGATCTGAAACCTTGCGCGTCCGACGACCTCGTCCACAGAGACTGCCGAAAGCGGCGCTTCCTGCAGAGCGACAGAGTCGATACGCGCCAGCGGCGGCGTCTCGTCCTGCAAACGCCTCAGGAATGCCTCGATATGCGCGTCTGCCCCTTCGATCTCAAGGTTCACTCCATCGGTATCGTTCCCGATGAAGCCGCTCAGCCCCTCTTCCAGCGCAAGGCGATAGACAAAGGGACGAAAGCCCACTCCCTGCACAACGCCTCGGACCCGTACTGCGCACCGTCGCCTTCCTTTTGCGGTTTTATCCGTCAAATGATGACCTCATGGCCGAAACGGGCAGCCCCGGATCGAGTGACTCGCAACCAGCATAGCCCATCCGGGCGATCTCGCCTCAGTGTTCAACCCGAAACCAACACGGGAAAAACCTCGCGTAACCTATAAACAGCTTGCAACCACAAAAGGAAAACGAAGAAGGGATCTTGTCGCAATGAACACCGTCCGCTCCGCCCTTACCCCGAGAATAGTCCGCTTTCTCTTTTGTGCACTTGCCACCCAATCCGTAATCGCACAGCCACTTGATCTGCCGTCGACCATTCAGCACATTGACGCATCGGTCAAAGCGCGCATCGACCATGTCGCCGCCTATAACGTGACCGAACACTATGCCGTCTTCCGTGGCAACGACACGGAACCATCGGCGGAGATCACCGTCAGGACCGCCTATCTCAAGGACCAGGGCAAGAATTACACCATTCTCTCCGAAAGCGGATCCGGGATCATGCGTCACGAGTTGCACAATATTCTCGAAGACGAGAAGCACATGAGCCAGCCCGGCGTGCGCGACACGGTGCTGATCAATTCGGCGAACTACTCGATGGCATTCAAGGCCGATGCCCCTCAGCAGGTGGATGGACGCGATTGCCTGGTTCTGCAGTTAACGCCAAAGCGCAGCGACCCTTCGCTCTTTCGCGGAACCCTTTGGGTGGACGCGAAAGACTTTTCCATCGTCCAATTGGAAGGGGTCGCGTCGAAAAGTCATTCCTTTCTCCTCAGCCCCTCGCAGGTTTCCAGACAATACGCGATGATGAATGGCTACCCGATGGCAACCCATGCAAGAGGAACTTCCAGTGTCGCCATGCTTGGGCAGATCACCATCAAGATCGATTACACCGGCTACCAAATCGATCTTGTGCCTTCCAATTGAGACTCCGCCCACGAAAGTGAGCGAGCGATCTAGCCTCACCGCAGGGGTCCGATTATAGCGAAACCAAGGTCGATGCATCTGGAAGCCCATGTCCTCAAGTCGACGTGACCATCAGGAAGCGGCGACCTGGCACAGACCTTGCCGGGACACAATAACCTTGGATTCGCTCTAAGATGGCTTTTGAGTCAGCAACGCGCTATAGAGGGAATCCCACTCGAGCATTCTTGCTTCAACGTCAAATCGCTCCACAATGCGCGCCCTTGCCGCGCGGCCCAACGCCCAACGTTCCGTGGCCGACATCCGCATGGCCTTCAGCATGGCCTCCGCGAGGGCCTCCGGGTCCCGGCAGGTTGCCAAAAGGGCTGCTTCCCCGGCCAATTCCCGCACGCCGCCTACATCCGTCGCTGCCACCACTTTCTCCATGGCCATTGCCTCTCCGATCACCAGCGGCATTCCCTCCCATGCAGAAGCAAGAACAAAGCCGTCGGCCGCGTCCAGCAACGCAGGCAGATCCCGCCGCAGGCCTAGCCAACAGACAGAGTCCGACAACCCTAGTCGCAACGCAAGCGCGCGAACTCTTTCAAATTCGGCGCCAACGGTGGCTCCGGCGATCCACAACCGCGCGTCCGTCCGGCTCCCGCGAAGCAAGGCAAACGCGCGAAGAAGATTTGAGAGGTCCTTCGCAGGAACGATGCGTCCGGCCGCAAGCCAGATGAACGCCTCACCAACCGACATTTCCATCCGCACCCTGGCGCGGCGTTCCGCGCTCGGAACCAACTCCTCGACACCGATCCCATTGCAGACCACCACGCACTTCTGATTCGGCACCGCTCCCTTGCACACAAAGCTTCTCATCGCCGCGGCACTCACTGCAGTCGTGCACGTGGCCAGCGGATCGGTAACTCGATAGAGCAACATCCTGTGCCAGCCACCTTCGTAAACGTTGTGAATGGTGCAAAGCAACCTGGGCGAAGGAACACTCACACGAAGCAAGCGGGCAACCAGGTTGGCATGGAAGCTATGACTATGCACCAAATCCGGATGAAACTTGCGAAGAAACCTCTGACCGTGCAACAGGCTCAGCAACAAACTCCGCGCCGTCCTCCGCATATCCAAATGCACGGTGGGCAGCGAGGTTGGCCACTCGTCGGCCAGCTTCGGCCTCAGCACCAGCAGCGCTAGGGTGTGACCGCGCTCTTGCATGCGCGAGGCCAGGGCGAGAGTTTGCCGCTCCGCCCCTCCCATTCCGAGCGAGGTAAGGATGTAGACAATGCGCATCGTCGCAACATTTCTTCGAAGAAAAATTTGCAACGATCATACCGCTTTTTCCAACTCCTCTCTTCCACAGCCACGAAAGAATCGAACGGCTGAAAGCAAGACCGTGTCCGCCCCCGCAAAGGCAGCCCCTGGCGAATCCTGCCAAGATTCTCCATTTAAAAGATTCCTTGTGCGCAAAACACCAATTGCGCTGTACAATCTCCACGAGGAGACCCATGGCCGGAGATATTCAACTTACGTGCAGCGATTGTGGACAGGATTTCTCATTCACCGCTGCTGATCAGGCGTTCTTTCAGGAACGTGGTTATTCGACCCCAAAGCGTTGCAAGACTTGCCGTCAGGCGAAAAAGAACGATCAAGGGGGATCCGGCTACCGTTCGGCTCCAGCACAGGGTACACCTGTGATCTGCTCGGGGTGCGGCCAGCCTACAACAGTGCCTTTTGAGCCACGTGGTGATCGACCGGTCTTCTGCCGCGATTGCTATCAGGCGCGCAAAGGCAGCGGCGGTGGCGGCGGTGCTGCGCACAGCCGTAGTCGTTACTAAGGGCCCTGGCAGTCCACGGTTCTTGTTGAACTGCGGACCAGCAACTCCAGCAAGCGGATTAATGTCGCGCTGGGTATATCAGTCAGTTTGGCCGGGATGGCTTGCAAGTTTCCCTGGGCAGGATGATTGTGTTTGATCCAGAACTTAGAATGCTTCAATCCTTCGATGGTTGACGGGGAACCGGGTTAGTTTCGGTTCCTCATCGCTTGTTTCTCCGCAGGATCCAAGCTTCAACGATATCGATGAATTGCTTTCCTTCGCTTTGAAACTTCCCTTTTTAGACAAGTTCCCGCGATCAGTCCTTGGGCGGGAGTTCCAGATATTCAATTCACCCGCGCGGATGCTGCGAGCAGGTGCGAGTATCTCTGCGCCTCTCGGAGTTGGCTGATACAACCTGCAGGCATATCTCTCTCGTCGGTGGTTTGCACCGCGAAAGGGGGGCGCTTTTGCTGTCCCGCAAATGCTCGCAGCCGTAACGGGCTTCAACCGAGGCACCAGAGGGAACGGCCGCTCGTAACTCAATATGCGAGCCAGAGCGACAACTCGCCTCGGAAGCAGGAGGCACATGGATCTTCGCGCCAGTCCAGAATGGCCTGAACTACCTTCAATCAAGACATAGAGGCGGCCACGCAAAAAGGCCTTTGTGTTCTTGAAAACACAAAGGCCTTCTTGCTCGCGGGTCGAGACTCGTTACTTCTTGGCAACCTTCTTTTTGGGAGCCTTTGCCGCAGTCTCGGCCTTCGCCTTGCCCGCTACAGGAGCCTTCTCCTTCTTGACCGGCGCTGCCTTTTCGGCCTTCGGTGCGGCTTTCGAGGAAGCGCCCTTCCCTGCCTTCTTGGCAGGAACAGGCTCCTCTTCTTCCGACTCGTCGTCGTCCCCATCCGTATCGTTGTCGACGACCAACTCAGGGCCGATATCTTCATCCATCTCGGAATCCGATTCGATCTTCGGCATTCTTACAACCAGATCGATATCGTCCTCATCGCCTCCGAGGTCGTCCAGGTCGTCCTCGTCATCGGCATCTTCATCCTCGTCGTCGTCGAAGCTTTCTTCCTTGATCTTCTCCGCACCACGCTTGGCGCGCGGCCGCTTGATCGTCTGCTGAGGCGGCGGCGCCGGAGGCGAATACGGCTCCAGAAAGGCGCGAATCTCTTCCGGGCTCGTCAATTCCCCGTCGATCATCTTCAGAAAGACACTCTGCAGAATCTCGGCATAGCCCGCCAATTCCGGTGCGATGCGCATCTCTTGCATCAAGGCATGGGGCAACCGCTGACGCACTTCCGGCCAGGTCTTCAGGAAAAGGTTGTAGCGCTCGCGAACCGCCTTGTCGTGGGTCGTAAACCCAAGCCACAAAATCGCTTCCGGATCGTAAGTGGTAAAGAGCTTGAAGGTGGTGGAGGGCGTCGCGTTCTCTTTGGCCAGCAGCGTCTTGGCAAAACCGGCGGCCATCGCGTCCAGGTTGTTCCACTCCTCCACAAACCCTGGGCGCAGCATCACCTTTTTCAGCGCCGCCAGATCCTTCGCGTTCAGCTTGGCCGTCAGCAGTTGCATCTGGGCCGCGGACATGTCCGCATGAACACCCTGCGCCAGCAACTCAACTGCCTGCTCGTGCAATGTCTTGAGCTTCTCTTCATCGGCCTTGGCCGCCGTCCATGCCGGGAAGAGGACCTTCATCCATCCTTCTTCCTCCAGCGCACGCAGCACCTTCAAGCCGTCGTCTTCGTGGCCTATCTGTTCCAGCTCCTGGCTGCGCGCCTGCTCGGAGAGATGTTCGATGACCTCTTCGCCTTTGGCGTTGTCATACCGAGTCTGCGTCTTCGGATCCAGTTCCCAGCCCAAACGCGCCTTATAGCGAGTGGCCCGGATCAGCAGCGAGGGCTCTTCCAGAAAGCCATAGTTCGAAACCAGCCGCAGAGTCTGCGTTTCAATGTCCGCAGCCCCATTGAGGGGATCCATCAGCAAGCCAAACGATCCCTCGTTGAGCGAAATCGCCATGGCGTTGATCGTGAAATCGCGCCGCCGCAGGTCGTCTTGAATCGAAGCGGTATGAAAAACCGGCTTCCCCGGCTTCGGGTATTCGGCACGATGGGTGCTGATCACATCCACCCGTACCGTACCCGGAAAGCACAGGTAGAGCGAGTGGGAGGTTTCATCTTCTCCCCATACCACGCCCCCCAGCTTCTCGATGGTCTTTTTCAGCTTTTGCGCGTTTCCGTGGACCGCGATTTCGAGTCCGCGAACCGCATGACCGCTGGTTAAATCACGGACAGCATCACCTGTCAAAAAGAGAATCATTCCAGCTTCACGTGCCGCTTCACGCATTTGACGCAAGGCATTTCGCTGGTCGGCTGAGAGCCGATGTTCCAAAAGATAAATAAAATCGGGCATTCCGTGTCCTGCTTCCAACGTGGATGGTCTTTGCCAAGTGCCTCTTTTGGTTGGTCTTACGACACAGCTCGGGCAAGGCGGCAAAGCAGTACATTAACACAATCAGGTGAGAAGGTCTAGTGCAGAGGCTGATCCCTGAATCCGGTTTTCCCATCCTGGAAGGTCACTTCCCATGCGACAATCCAGAACAATGGCCTCCAACCGCAAACCGGTGATCGTACGCAAGTTCACCCGCGAATGGTGCGCAGGATATGCCGCCTCGACATTTGCGCCGGAGGCCCCTCAACTCGAAATTCTGGATTCCGCCGGAAAGGTGCTCTCCATGAGTTGGGATCAGGTGAAGTGGGTCTGCTACGTGCGCGACTTCCCAGCTCACGGCGGCGAGCAGACCAATCCCGAGCGCCTGCTGCACAAACGCTTTGCGACCCGGCCCCGTTCCTCCGGCCTCTGGCTGCGCATGACGTTGAAGGATGGAGACGAACTCGAGGGCCTGGCTTCCAACGACCTCTCCCTCATCGAGGGAGCCGGAATCTTCATGGCCCCTCCGGATGCCCGCTCCAACACTCAACGCCTCTTCGTCCCCCGCCAGGCAATTCAATCGTTCGAAGTCATCGGCCTCATCGCACCTGCCCGGTCAAAGCGGAGCGACATCCTCCGCCAACAGCCGGAATTGTTTCCCGGCGAGCAGCAAGTGATTGACGAATCCTAATTGCTGCCCTGAGCCAACGTTCACTCGATTGCCCCTGTGCCGACTCGCCAACTTGCCAATGCGCGAAGCGCGCTAACCCGCCAAGTCTCTTACCTATTCAATTCTCGGCATTCCCGGCACCTTTTTCCGCAGAAACGTGAAAGCCTCTGAATGCAAAATACAAGGAGCAGTGCACGTGGCGAGTCAGCTGTCAGAAGCACGTTCCTACGATTGCCCGAGTCCCGTCGCCTACCCCTCACCCTGCGCCAGCCCCGTTCCGGTACAATCGGAGCGATGAAACTTGGCGAATTGGCAACCCGGTTGGGCGCGGAGCTGCGCGGAGATGCGGAGCTGGAAATCACTGGAGTCAAAGGGATTGAAGAGGCCGGTCCCACGGAAGTGACCTTCGTGGCCAACCCCCGTTACAGCGCCTTGGCGCGAACCACCCGCGCCGCCGCGGTTCTTGTGGAACCCGGATTCCCGGAGATTGCAACCCCTACTCTCCGGGTAAAGAACCCTTATCTGGCTTTTTCCCGCGCATTGGGATGCTTCTATCAGCCGCCGGCCTATGCTCCAGGCATTCACCCCACGGCCGTCATCGACCCCACGGCCGAGATCGGGGAAGAGGTTCACATCGGGGCCTATGTGGTCATCGGCGCGGGTGTGAAGCTGGGGGCCAACGCTATCCTTTTGCCCCACGTCGTGCTTTATCCCGGCGTCGAAACCGGTTCGCATTTTTTCGCCCATGCGCATGCTGTGGTGCGTGAGTACTGCATTCTCGGCGATCACGTCACGCTCGAAAATGGCGTCATTCTCGGAGCAGACGGCTTCGGCTTTGCCAAGAACGAGGCCGGACACTGGGAGAAGATTCCCCAGTCCGGCCCGGTGCGCATCGGAAACCGCGTCAATGTCCAGGCAAACGCCACCGTCGACCGCGCCACTGTGGGAGAAACCCGCATCGGAGACGGCACCAAAATCGACAACCTGGTCCAGGTTGGTCACGCTTCACACGTCGGCGAGAACACCCTCCTCTGCTCCCAGACCGGTCTCGCAGGCTCTTCGGAAGTGGGCAACAACGTGATTCTCGCCGGACAGGTCGGCATCGCCGGGCACTGCGCCATCGGCGACGGAGTCATCGTCACCGCCCAATCGGGGGTCTCGCACGATATCCCTGCAGGAAGAACCATCTCCGGCTCGCCCGGCTTTGACAATCGCACCTGGCTGCGCGCGGTCACCGTCTTTCAAAGGCTTCCAGAACTGATCAAGCGCCTCGACCGCGCCGAAAAGAAGATCGCTGCCTTGTCGGAACAGGAATCTAAACAAGACCCAAACACGGAGCAGCCATGAGAAATCGCCTGGTCTTTCTGCTGGCGATCTCTCTGGCCGGATGTCTTTCCTCGATCGGATGCCGTTCTCCGCATGTCGATGTTTCGATTGAAAATCACACCGGCGAAGCGGTTCGCCTGCTCGAGGTCTCCTATCCCAGCGCCAGTTTTGGTGTCGGCAGTCTGGCCCCCGAGGCTGTTCTTCACAATCGCGTCCAGTTACGTGGCGATGGGGCCATCAAGATGACTTATACCAATGCAAAAGGTCAATCGACGGAGATCTCAGGTCCGGCGCTTGCCGAAAAGCAGAATGGCAACCTGCAAATTGTTCTTCTGCCAGGCGGAAAAGCGGAGTTCCATCCCAACCTGAATTCCTTGCAGTAACCACCTGCGCCTGTGGGTCTCCCAGTGCGCAACCCTCTCAGAATGTGCGAAAATAGAAATCATCCCCTGCGAAAGAAATGCGAAACCGTGGAATGAAGTTCCAGCATTCCAGGACCTGCGCACAGCGCTCAGCGAACAGGAGATCTTTTCCCTAGGGCTGTTCCGACCATTGGACCTGCCGACTATCCAATAGAGAGGATCAAATTGAGCGGATTGGTTCGCCTCGCAGACAATACGACAGAGGTTCAGAGGCGTCGCCAATTCAAACCGGCGATGAGCCTGGCCAGCTGCTTTGTCTGCGTCTTGCTCGGGACGCTTTTGATGAGCGTCTTCAGACACGCCGGAAACGGCGCGAGCGGCTTTCTGTTCTGGGTGGCGAACGGTATCATACTGGCCTATCTGCTGCTCGCCCCGCGATGGCATTGGACCGCCTACCTCTGCGTTGGCTTCGCCGCCATGTTCGCCGGAACCGCCCTGACCAATAGGCACGTCGATTTCGAAACCGTCCTTCAGTCCGGGTTAAATCTCTGCGAAGTATCTCTAGCCGCCCAACTGCTGCGGCCCAAATCTACCGTGCTGCCGAAATTCTCCGACATCGGCTACCTGTTGCGATTCCTGGCTTATGCCGTCGTGGCGGCGCCCATCGCCTCGGGATCTGCCTACACTCTCTTCGAGGTCTTGGTTCATCACAGTCCGGCCCGCGCTGCGTTTTTTACCTCAACAGTTGCCGACGGGGTTGGAACCGCAGTGATCACTCCGGCCTTGATTGCCATCCTCCAGACAGGCCTGAAAAAGGCCGTGAACTGGCGCAAAGACTGGATCTTCCCAGCCCTGTTGGTGGTTGTAACCTTGGGCTCCTTCTCCCAATCCTCCTTCCCGCTCATGTTCCTCCTCTATCCCGTGCTGGTGATCACCTTGCTGCGCCTTGGGCTCACCTGGTCCACCCTACTCCTGATGTTTGTCGCCTTCGCCTCCGGTACCTTGACCTGGTACGGATTCGGCCCCTTCGCCAGCCTTTCCAACCTAAACTCCGCGGACCCCGCCGTCTTGCTACAACTCTTTATTACATCCGGAATGTTTATCCTCTACAGCGTTTCCGCGGCGATCGAAAAGCAAAATGCCACCGAACGAAAACTCAGCGAGATTGTCGACATCCACAAGCTCGTAACGCAGAACTCCCGCGATGTGATCGTTGTCGCCGACTTCAATGGCAAACGCAGCTACGTCTCCGACGCCGCCTCGGCAATGGGGGGATGGTCACCGGACGAGTTGCACAAACCGGGTAGTCTCGACCTTGTTCACCCACTGGATAAGCCCAGCGTCGTCGCCGCAATCCGCGAGATCAAGAACGGCGGCGACGGAGCCCGTTTGGAACTTCGCATTCGCAAGACCGACGGAGAGTACCTCTGGGTCGAATCGGTCTTGCGAACGATTCGCGACCCGGAAACCGAGGTTCCCAAGGGAATTCTCAACATCGTGCGCGACATCAGCGAACGAAAGCGCGCCGAACAACAACTGCAAGAGGCATATCGCGCCGTGGAAGCACTGGCGGAGACCGATGCCCTCACCCACTTGGCCAACCGGCGCAGGTTCGACCACTACCTGACCAACGAATGGCGCCGCAGTATGCGCGACCACACTCCCATTTCCCTCCTGATGATCGACGCGGATTACTTCAAGTTATATAACGACACCTTCGGCCACACGCGCGGCGACAGCGCCCTCAAACAAATTGCCGAAGCCATCCAGGATGTCGTCACTCGCCCCGGAGATCTGGTCGCCCGCTTCGGCGGCGAGGAATTTGCGGTCGTTCTACCCAATACCGGCAGCGAAGGCGCCGCGAAGATTGCTCAGGAGATTTGTCTCTCTTTCAGCGACAGGCGCCTGCCGCATACCGCCAGTCCCACCGGCCACCTAACGCTTTCGATTGGGTTTGCGACCATGTTGGCCAGCTTTGGCCACCACGCAGTCAGCCTGATTGAAGCTGCGGACAAGGCTCTCTACGCCGCCAAAAACAATGGACGCAACCAGGTTTGCAATGGCAATGCGCCGGGTCATCCAGCCGAAGTGGTCGGCCACTGACCTCGGATGGATGCCTGCTGCCTTTGCCGCATCTTGCCTGGACGCAATCGATCAGCATAAAAGACATGAACCCAAAGTCCCTTCTTCGGACTTTGGGTTCATGTCTTACCCTCTCAAAGGCACACTTGCGCCGCCGCTTTTACCGCACCATGCTGGTGAAGAGTGGCGACTGCAACAGCGCATTGAACTGGTCGTCCGAAGTGGCGAAGTGGACCGACAGCTTGCCCGAACTCGAAGAGATCGCCGTGGCGCTCAATGCCTGCTTCTCCGCATCCGAACCGCTCATCTTGCGCACCACAAGGGCCGCATTCATCAGCGACGACAGAGTGGCTGCGGCAAACGAATCGCCGGTCGACAAGGTCAGATCGAACTTGACTCCATGTTGAAAATCCATCGCGTACCACGAAGCCAGCAAGCGCTTCCGGACACCATCATAATCCGTCACCGATCCGGCTTCACCCAACACCTGCTTCATCATGGTCTGGGTGCCCTTTTGATCGAGTATGCTCCACAACGCGTCCGAGTCCACGCTGCGCATGGCGTCCATCATGGGGCCGTTGGTCAGCAAACTGGCTCCCATCCCATCGCGGGCGTCCAGCGCCTTGGTCACCGCATCCGCCGATCCGAAAACCATCGTCGAGGTATCCACAAAGCAGGCCACCATCCCCGTCTTGGCCAGAGGATAGAGCTTATTGGTGCGCACCAGCGTCGGCCGAACCTTTTGCTTGCGAAAATTGGCCAGAATATCCTGCAACGAGAACTGTCCCTGCGCTATCCCCACCGTGACAAGCAGGTCGCTGTCCCGCCCGGAGGTCGGCCGGAAGAGCGCAAACGCCAGTTGGTCCACATCATGATTCTCATTCAATCCGGACTTGCGCAAAGCCTCGTCGAATTGCTTCAACTCCGGCGGCATCACCCGCTCCCGCAAATCCATCGCCGAAGCCGAGTTCTGCATCGCCCGATAATCAACCACCACAAGTTGCTGCACATCGTGCGGAATCGCCGTGCGCGCATCGGTAGACAGTTGCGCGGCTGAAGCCCAGGTTGCTACCCCCACCAAAATGCCAGCAATCGTTCCCTTGAAAAAACTGCTCAAAATCACCCTCCGAGGTTGCTCGATTCTTCCGTCCCGTACCCGCACCCTTGCTTTGCAGCCGATGCACCAAAGTTCTCGATGAGGAATTCAAACCCTCTCAAACCAGATCGTATCTTGTCTCACCCACAGGGTTCTCTCCTGGCCAACTCAATGGAGACTCAAGCCGTCGCTCGATGATCTTGGTTTCCGAGTCGAACCCTACTAATAGACGCATCCAATCGCTTTCCCGCTCACAGGCCGCCTCGGGAACCAAGCCAATCACCTCGCCCTCCACCGGTGCGGCCTGGTAACCCCGCGCCAATGCGGCGACCATGCGAAACACCTGGGAGATGGGAGTGACTGTGAAATCGGTGATGTTCATCGTCAGTTGCGGACGCCCTTGCACCATCACGCCCAACGCCTTGACGCCCTTCAAGCCCCCCGACGCCGCGCGAACCTCCCGTGCAATGGCGCGCACCATCGCCATGTCGCCTCCGTCGAAATGGAGGTTATAGGCGATCAGAAACTTCCGCGCCCCCACGGCACAGGCTCCCGCCGTCGGATGCAGACCCGGACCTCCCAGGTCCGGCCGCCGCGAAGGCTCCTTGGACACCGCATCCCGCAGGCCCTCAAACTGTCCCCGCCGTACCTCTTCCAGGTTGGCCCGGTCCGGTCGCGCTGCCGCCGCCTCATAGAAGTACACCGGCACTCCGAACCGCCGCCAGATCTCCAGTCCCGCCTGACGCGCCAGCAACACGCACTGTTCCAGCTTGATGCCCGAGATGGGAACAAACGGAATCACGTCCGCTGCCCCAATGCGAGGATGAACCCCCTGCTGCCTGGTCAGATCAATCAATTCCGCAGCCTTGCCGGCGCCGCGAACCGCCGACTCCACCACCGCTGCCGGGCTGCCCGCAATCGTCACGACCGACCGGTTGTGGTCCGCATCCATCGACCAGTCCAGAAGGCGCACCCCCTCCACCTGCATCGCGGCCACAATCGCTTCGACCTGCCGTGCGTCCCTTCCCTCTGAATAATTCGGGACGCATTCCACTATTGCTTCGCTCATTCTGTCTCCACCCCGACCAGCCGCGCTCGTCGCCAGGGCTTTCCTCTCCAGCACCCGCCAAACCAAGCCGGTCCCAGAGCGTCAGACTGCTACTTCCAATAGGTATACCCAACTTGAAACTGAACGCTGGCATTGATGCCGGGATTCTTGTCGCCCAACGAGGCTGAAGAAATATGGACACCATTCACGCCTATGTCGAATGAGCGCTTCGGGCGGGTGAAGATGTGCACACCAACCCCACCCTGCGGCGAAAAGTTCCACACACTTGTCCCGCCGTCCAAATGCTCGACTTGCCCGTTGATCGTCTGCGTGCTCAAGAAATTCGGCGGAAACTTGTGGGTGGTGTAAATCAACCCGCCTGCACCCTGGAACCAAGGCTGGATGCGCCGCGAACGGGTCAGAAAGTTCCAGCGCAGAATCACCGGGGTGAGGCTGACCCCGCGATACGTCCCGCCACCGACCCAGAGGGGACAAGTGACATTGACGCCATTCTCTTCGCAACTATAGTTCGCAAAATGCGCAGCCGGAGCATAAGACTGCCACAAGGGCATGACGTTGCCACCGATCTCGAACTGGCCGGAAAACAGACCGGCATGTAGAACCGGGGTAATTGCCTTGCCCAGTTGAACGCCGCCCCACAAGAACTTGTAGGAGGCGCGCTCTCCGACGCCTACGCCGTAGTTCACGAAGGGGCCGTATTCCCAGCTTCTGGCCTCGCGCACCTGGGCCACCGGGCTGTCTGGGACAACCGATGCGGGCTGAGGTCCGGCAACCTCAGCTTGGGCGGAAGTGATCGGGCCTACGGCCAGAATTCCCGCTACCAGAGCGAATAAAAAACGTTGCGCAGTTGGGGTCAAAACTCTTTTCCTTCCTGGTTGCTGAATCTTTCGTCTCCATGGCGTAACGAGCAACTCCAGCGCCAGAAGTACAGCGCCACAGAGAAAAGGCCGCCACTTCAGGGCGGCCTTTCCAGTGCCTGCCAAAACATCCCTATCCGGCAGCCTGCTCCATCTCATCCGCGTCCATATCAAAATTCGAATAGACATTCTGCGCGTCGTCGAAGTCTTCCAGTGCCTCCAGCAAGCGAATCATCTGATTGGCGGGGGCACCCTCGAGCTTGGTGTAAACCGAAGACACCATCGTGATTTCGCTCATCACGGTGGGAATTCCCGCAGCCTTCACAGCCTCGGCCACAGCTTCGTGGGCCGCCGGATCGCTCAGAATCTCCCAGGTATCGCCTTCGTCGTTCAGGTCTTCGCCACCGTGTTCGAGCACAATATCCATCAACTGCTCTTCGGTTGCGACATCCTTTTCGATGCCAATGACGCCCTTCTTCGAGAACATGAACCGAACCGAGCCGCTTTCCCCGAGATTGCCGCCATTCTTGGAAAAAGCATGGCGAATCTCGCTAACCGTGCGGTTGCGATTGTCGGTCAACGTTTCCACAATGACCGCCACGCCACCGGGGCCGTAGCCTTCAAAGGTAATTTCCTCGTAGTTGACACCTTCCAGTTCGCCGGTGCCACGCTGGATCGCGCGCTTGATGTTCTCCTGCGGCATATTCTCGGACTTTGCAGCCAGAATCGCTGTGCGCAGCCGGGCATTGCTGTCAGGGTTGCCGCCGTTCTTTGCTGCAACGGCGATCTCCTTGAGCAGACGGGTGAATATCTTGCCGCGCTTCGCATCCAGCGCGCCCTTCTTGTGCTTAATTGTGGCCCATTTTGAATGGCCGGACATGGGAACCTCAGAGGTAATCGAGAATGCCGACGCGGACCCGCGCCTGACCTTGTGAGTATACCACCTGAACGTTTCTGCATTAAGAGGCGTTCAGATCGACAGGGCAATCGCATGAATCCAAATTGAACAGTTGTGGATTGTTGCGAGGAGTGTTTCAGAACCGCTTCTGTCCGTGGTTCGGAACTGTTGCGATTGTTGGTTCAGAATCGTCAACTTGGGTGGTTCAGAATCGTCAACTTGGGCGGTTCAGAATTGTCAACTTGGGCGGTTCAGAATCGTCAACTTGGGCGGTTCAGAATCGTTGCCATCGGCGGTTGAGATATTGATCGCGCCGGAGGCGCAGCGTTTGTTAGCCCCGCGTTTCAACGCGGGGAAAGATCCAACCAATGACCAGTCAGCCCCGTAGGGGCGGTGCAAGTCAGCAACTCTCAACTCAAGCAACCTTCATGCGTTTGCCCTGAGATCGACAGCTCAATCGCGGAGTCCCTGAAGTGCCCTCAGGCCCTTCCGCCCTAGCCGTCGACTGCAGCGAAACCAGAGTTGGTGTTTCTCGAAGGCACCGCATCAGAGTCGACGCGACCACCAGGGAGCGGTGACGCTGCACGAGATTTACCGGGCCACAGGAACTCTGGTTTCGCTCTAATCCGCCTGGGTAAAGCGCGCAGACCCGCCCGCATCCTTGATCCAGGGAAAGAACTCGCGATCCTCCCGCAAGATGTGTCTGGCCACCATATCGTGAATCACAAACCCCAGCAGATCCCCCATTGCAGCTTCGCCCTGCTCAATCTGGGCCACCATGCTGTCCGCTTTGGCTAGAAGCTTTCGGTGGATCTCCCGATGCGCCTCAAAGCGGGGATACCCAGCCGCCTTCAACGTCTCTTCCTCATACCCGAAATGGGTGCGTATATCCCCGATCAAACGATGAATCAAAAGGCTGACCTCCCCTTCCGACTCATCCCTGGACGTCGCCGCCAACAGCCGGTTGGCTACTTCCATCAACGACTGATGCTCCCGATCAATCCCCTCTTCACCGCTGGCATAGGAATCCTTCCAATTCAGCTGAATCAGAGACTCGGTTCTGTTCCTCCCGGATTGTTCCGCGGCAAGATCCGCGGCATCGACAGCGACCTTATTGCGTCCCGTCTCTTTGGCGCGATACATGGCCGCATCGGCACGTTGCAAAAGCGAGGCAAAGCTCTCATTCTTGCGGTAGCAGGCGATGCCGATACTGGCGGTAACCCGCACCCCCGAGGCGAGAACAGACGCTTCCAGAGAAGCGCGCAGCCGCTCGGAGACGCGCCTTGCACTCTCTGCGCCGGTGTCCGGCAGCACAACAATGAATTCCTCGCCCCCCCAACGCCCCAACAGATCCGAACTCCGCAAGCATTCATGGCTGATCTCTGTGAAACCCGCCAACACCCGATCGCCGACAACATGGCCATATGTGTCGTTCACCAATTTGAAGTGATCCAGGTCCAACATCGCCAGAGAGAGCTTATGGCGATAGCGATCCGCGCGGATCAATTCACCCCTCGTACGCTCTTCCACACTGGAACGATTCAGGGCCTTGGTGAGCGGATCCAACGAAGCCTGCTCCTTCAAGAGAATCTCCAACCGCCGATTCTCTGTGACATCGCGAATACTCAGCACAACATGAAGCGGCTCCCCCTCTGCATTCCGGTTGATGCCGTATGAGATATCCACAAACAGCACCACTCCCTCTTTGCTGAGGAATCGTCGCTCAAAGACCCCGCTCTCTTCACCGCTTTCGAAAATCCCCTTCAGCCAATTCCAGGGGGCAAAATCCGCACCCGGAACCGTCAGGTCCGAAAGGTTCATCAACTCCAGTTCCGCCACGGAGAAACCCAGAATCTCGGCCAGTTTGGGGTTGGCCACAAACAGATTCCCCTCCACATCTACCAGCGCCATTCCGATATTTGCACCTTGGAAAGCTAAGCGAAACAGCTCTTCGCCTCTGTCCCCAAAGCGCTCGTCGCGACCTTGGACCGGAATGTCCCGCGCCGTAACTTGCAGCAGCTTCGTTCCACTCTCCAGGCGCGCCGCCCGGCAGAGCAACCGAACCGTGCCCCCCCGGCGCGAATGAGCCTCCAGAAAATGGCCCTGAGCGAAGCCCAGTTCGAGGGCGCGATTGCAAAACTGAAGCGCCGCATCCGGATACAGAAACAGCGTTGCAAACTCCTGCCCGCGCAGAGCCTCAATTGACTCTCCCAGAATGTGCTCAAACTCCTGGCTGAGGTCCAATACGCACTGGTCCGCACCGATCGTCAGCCGCAACTCGCCTTTGGCCTCAGACCCTTTACATCCTCGTTCCTGAACTTTGTCTTCCATGGGGGCCCTGAACTGCACGTTCTCCTAGTTGATACTCTATCGGCAGATGATCCATGTGCGTCAAAAAAATTGCAACTCAATCCTCGGACGTACCATCTCCTCCTACCCACCACCGTTTCCCAATTTCAGCTCAGCCGAATTATCCTTGGAAAGTTCTCCAAAAAATGGCTCCCATGAGGTGCTGTGTGCAACGGGTTGCAAGAATCACCTTTGTAGTACTTGGTCTCCTGTTTTTAGCCGCAACGTCACAAGCGAATCAGAACGCCGAAGCCCAGCAGAAATCGGGATTCGTGCGCCTCGACCGGGTCACCGCTTCCCGGGCAACCCCTAATGGAATTGAAATCCACGCCGGCAATGCCGTCCTGTTGATAACCGCCTTGCGCGAAGACGTCCTTCGAGTGCGCGTCGGCCCTACCGGTCAGCTGCCCGAAGATGCCTCCTGGGCCGTTCTCTCCTCCTCCCGCACCGCAACCGTTCCGGTCACGCAGGAATCCAACGGCACTGCGGTTGGATTCAAAACTGCCAAGCTCCGTGTCACCGTGCGCAAAGATCCCATGGAGATGACCGTCACGGACTTCGACGGCCACATCATCTCTCAAGAATTTCCCGGTAGACCCATCGAATATCATGGATCTTCATTCCGCATCTACCATAAGTCGCCAGACGACGAGCACTACTTCGGCCTGGGAGACAAACCAGGTCCCCTCGACCGCCGCAACGAAGCCTTCAGCAACTGGAACACGGATTCCTTCGGCTGGCAGGAGTCCACGGATCCCATCTATAAGTCCATTCCCTTCTTCATTACCTTCCGCAAAGGGATCTCTGCCGGATTCTTCCTCGACAACACCTGGCGCTCCAGCTTCGACTTCAACAAGGAATATCGCGATGGCTATTCCTTCGGCTCGGAGGGCGGTCCGCTGGACTACTACATTCTCTACGGCCCAGAGCCCAAGGCCGTCGTCAAAGCCTGGGCCTGGCTGGTGGGAACCACGCCGATGCCTCCGCTCTGGTCGCTCGGCTACCAGCAGTCCCGCTACAGCTACTACCCCGAGGCCGAAGTTCGCCGCATTGCAGACAGACTGCGCAGCGAGCGAATCCCCGCCGACGTGCTCTGGCTAGACATCGACTATCAGATCAAGAATCGTCCGTTCACTGTTGACCCAGAACGCTTTCCGCATTTCGACCAGATGATCAAAGACCTGAAGGCTCAGCATCTGCACACGGTGGTCATCACCGATTTGCACATTGCCGACCTGCCCAACGCCGGGTACAAACCCTACGATGAAGGCACTGCCGGAGATCATTTCGTCAAGAATCCTGACGGCTCGCCCTATGTCGGGGTGGTCTGGCCCGGCAAGTCGGTCTTTCCGGACTTCACCCGAAAGGTCTCCCGCGACTGGTGGGGTTCGCTCTACTCGGATTTCCTCGCCAAGGGCATCGCCGGCTTCTGGAACGACATGAACGAGCCAGCCGTCTTCAACGCTTCGAAGACCTTTCCCGACGACGTGCAGCACCGCATCGACGAACCCGGCTTTCTGCCCCGCACCGCCAGCCACCTCGAGATTCACAATGTCTTCGGTATGGAAAACAGCCGCGGAACCTTCGAGGGTCTGCTCAAACTCGCTCCCAACACCCGCCCCTTCGTGATGACCCGGGCCAGCTACGCCGGCGGGCAGCGCTATTCCGCCACCTGGACCGGCGACAATTCAGCCTCCTGGAACCATCTGCGTCAAACCACCCCGCAACTCCTTAACCTGGGCTTGAGCGGATTTGCCATGGCCGGTGCCGACGTCGGCGGATTCGCCGCTTCGCCCCAACCGGAACTGCTGACTCGTTGGCTGGAGCTGGCCGCATTCCAACCCATCGACCGCGACCACTCGGCCGTCGGCACCAACCCGCAGGAGCCTTGGGAGAACGGCACCCCCGAAGATCTCAACCTGCGCCGCAAATACATCGAAGAGCGCTACAGGCTGCTTCCCTACCTCTACACAACCACCGAAGAGATGGCCCGCACCGGCCTTCCCATCATGCGCCCGCTCTTTCTCGAATTCCCCAAGGGAAGTCTCGACGGAGGCCCGCTGGATCTGAATACTGGCAACGCCTTCCTTCTCGGACCGGATCTGTTGGTCGCCCAAAGTCCTTATCCGGATGAGATGGACGACTACTCGGTCGCACTCCCCGCCGTGGGGTGGTATGACTACTGGACCGGAGTCCGTGTCGAAGGCAGCGCCAACCGCAAGGCCATCGACAACAATCCCGTGACCCAGCCGGAAATGCGCATCCACCGCTCCCTGGACACGCTGCCTGTCTTCGTCCGCGCTGGCGCGATCGTGCCCGAACAGCCGCTGGTGCAAAGCACCGATGAGACACCGCAAGGCCCGCTCACGCTGCGCGTCTACCCGCCGCTGAACGGGGCCAAGGATTGCAGCGGAAGCGTTTATCTGGATGACGGCGTCAGTTATGACTTCCAGAAAGGCAAGTTTCTGCGCATGGACTTTACCTGCCACGCGTCGGAGAAGGGCCTGACAGTGAGCGCATCGCCTCATCAAGGCAGCTTTACCCCCTGGTGGAGTCTCGTCTCCATTGAGGTTTACGGCGCGGCCCATCCCGCTACCGGCGCCAGCGCCTCTGGCGCTCTCATCTCTCCCGGATACGACGCGGAGCACCACCGCATCACCGTCCTGCTCCCCGACGAAGGGAAAGGCTTCGAACTCAAGCTGGCCTATTAAACTCAACCACGGACCCGAGCGATTCTTTTCAAACTCTGGTAATCAACAAAGGAACGGTCCGTCTCTCATGGCGGGCCTTTTCCCAAGACAGGAAGCATTGGTTAGCTCCAGCGCTTCAGCGCAGGGAAGATGGCCTGCAATAGCCAGCCCCAAGCAAAGCAGCACATCCCCTGAGCCAAAGAGATAAAGTTCAGCCAGGCCCTTGCGCCAACTCGCGAACTCGCCAACGCGTGTAGCGCGCCAACCCGCCAAGCCTCTCACCGATTGATTTTTTTGTCCCTCCGAGCGCCCCGTTCCGCCGAAAGGTGAAATCATCCTCGCACCTCTGCTGGTCAACATCCAAGGGAGGTTGCAAAACGGCGTTCGATCTCAGGGCAATGTTCATGCAATTGCCCCGAGGGGACCTCATTCTTCTATCTCGGTTTGGTGGGGCTGATGGTAACCTGAAGGTATGAAATTCGGGGTAATCGTCTTTCCTGGCTCCAACTGCGACCACGACACCTACAACGTGATTGCCGAAGTGGCTCATCAGCCCGTCACCTTTCTCTGGCACGACTCCGAAGACCTCCAAGGGGTCGATGCGGTCCTTGTCCCCGGCGGTTTTGCCTACGGGGACTACCTGCGTACCGGAGCCATTGCCCGTTTCTCTCCCGTGATGCAATCCGTCAAGCGGTTCGCCGACGGCGGAGGACTGGTATTGGGCATCTGCAATGGATTTCAGATCCTCACCGAATCGGGCTTGCTTCCCGGCGCATTGATGCGCAACGCCGGCCTGAAGTACATCTGCAAACAGGTACATCTGCGCACCGAGACAGTGAATAGCCCCTTCACCAATGGACTCACCAAGGGCCAGGTCCTGCAAATGCCCATCGGGCACATGGAGGGCAACTACTTCTGCACGCCCGAAGACCTGCACATCCTCGAAGCCGAAGACCGCATCGCCTTTCGCTATGCGACCTCCGACGGCGAAATCACCCCGGAAGCCAATCCCAACGGGTCGTTGAGCAATATTGCCGGCGTCTTGAACGGAAAACGGAATGTGCTGGGAATGATGCCCCACCCGGATCGCTCCAGCGAGCAACTCCTCGGTTCCGCCGATGGCTGGAAAATTTTCTCGTCGATGGTCGAAGTCCTGGCAACCCGTTGATGCGTTTGCACCATCAACGGGAAGATAAGGCACAATGATCGATATACACCACCACCTGATTTATGGGGTAGACGATGGTTCCAAGGACTTGGAAACCTCTCTCCACATGGCGCGCGAAGCGGCGTCTGAAGGTGTAACGCATATTGTCTGTACTCCTCACGCGAACGACGTCTATCCCTACAAGTTCGCCGTGAACGAAGAGCGCCTCGCCGAGTTGCAAGGGCTGTTGAAGGGTGAAATCGAACTCAGTCTCGGCTGCGAAATCCATATGAGTGTCGAAAACATTCTGGATGCCGTGGCCCACCCCTTTCGCTATTCCCTCAACGGCAAGGGCTACCTGCTGATCGAATTCCCCAACATGAATGTCCTCTCCCGGATGACCGAAGCCATCGCGCGGCTGCAGGCAGCGGGCTACACCATCATCATTGCCCATCCCGAACGTTATCCCGCCCTCCTCGCCAATCACGCACTGCTGGGCGACTGGATGCGCAGCGGCTGCCTGACCCAGGTCACCGCCGGATCTTTATACGGGCGCTTCGGGAAGATGGCGGAAGCCTTCAGCAACGAGATGCTGGAGCGCAACTGGATCCACTTTCTGGCCACGGACGCGCACCATCCCGAGTGGCGTCCTCCTCATCTGAAAAGGGGTTTTGACTACATCGCAGAGAGGGCTGGGGAAGAGACCGCACATAGGCTTTGTACCACCAATCCGCTTGCTGTAATTCAAGGAAACCTATTGCCGCAGCAGCCCGAACCCTTCGGTCTAAGTGAAGAGATTCCGCTCAAATTCAATATGGAATGGTTCGCCAGAACCGGCAATGGAAACCCCGGCAAACAGGTCAAATCAAGCGCGAAACCCGCGTCTAAAGGCTTTTGGGGCCGCATCTTCTCGGGCAATTAATCTTCTTATAGCCCCAGTCCGCCATCCACCGTCAGAATCTGCCCGGTAATGAAGCGCGGTCCGCTGGCAAAGAAGAGCACCGTCGCGGCAACGTCGGACGCTTTCCCATTGCGCTTCAGGGGTGCGCGCGCCGCAAACCGAGCGGCAACATCTGCCGCGTCCGGCCCTTCCTCCATCTCGATCCACCCCGGAGCGACGCAATTCACACTGACTTCTGGAGCAAAACTCTTGGCCATGACCTGCGTCAGCATGTGCAAGGCCGCCTTCGAGGAACAATAGTGTCCGTGTCCGGACCAGGCCTGGCTTCCGCCCAGCGACCCAATATTCACGATCCGTCCTTCGTTCTCCCGCAGAGCTGTCAACGCCTCGCGCGCCACCAAAAACGGCCCCCGAGCATTAGTCTCAAAGACCGCATCCCATTGCTCCAGGCTGATCTTGTCGAGCGGCGAAGACTCAAAGACCGCGGCATTGTTCACCAGCACATCCAGCCGCTGGTGAAAGTGCAGGCAAGCAGAGAGGCCAGCGCGCACCGAGACCTCCGAACGCACATCGCACTCCACCGCCAATGCGCGGCGTCCAAGGTCCTCAATCGCCCGCACCGTCTCCGCCGCATCGGTTTTCGATGAACGATAAGTGATGGTCAAATCCGCACCAGCTCCGGCAAGCGTCAGAGCAATCTCCCGGCCAATGCGTCGCGCACCGCCCGTGACGAATACCGATTTGCCAAGAAGCGGTTGCGGGTTCATCTTTTGACCGAAAGACCTGAGCGATAAAGGGTTGGAGTCAGAAAGATAAGAGGAGAGAATCTCCAACATTGCAAAGTTCGGAAGAGCCGAAAAACTCCGTGCCCCATCCTTTTCGCGTTTTCTGCGAAAAGGGTGGGAAGGCACGAACCTCAATTTCAGCGCGGTCCACCCGAAAGTGCCGCCGCACTGCAGGTGCTTAGAATTTCACCGAGGGCACGCTCTTCGCAGCTTCGCTCGCGTGGAAATACGCGTCGTTCGCATGGAATCCCAGAATCCCGGCCCATAGGCTCGCCGGAAATTGCCGCACCGAGACGTTGTACTCCTCAAGGGAGTCGTTATAGCGCTTCCTGGCCACGCCGATCCGGTTCTCGGTTCCCGACAGCTCATCCTGCAAGCGCATGAACTGCTCATTCGACTTCAGTTGCGGATAGTTCTCCGTCAGCAGCAACAGCCGACCAATCGCGGAATCGAGCCGACCATTCGCTTCGATCTTCCCTGCCGGTCCCTGCGCATTCAGCATTCCCGCACGCGCATTGGCAATGTCGCCATACACCGTGCTTTCCTCCTTGGTGAATCCCTTGACGGTCTCCACCAGATTCGGGATCAGGTCGACGCGCCGTTGCAGTTGAACATCCACCTGCGACCACGCGTTCTTGACCGCTTCATCCTTCCCCACCAAGCCGTTTTGTGTATTGACGAAGCTGCCGTAAACAGAAAGCACAGCCACCAGGAGGACGCCCAACACCACCAGGAAGATTACCCATCCACGACGAATCAAGTGTATTTCTCCTCTGGCCGTCCGTTCAGGACAGCCTCGTTGTTCCTACCTCGAAACCCTTCAAATCCGGACGAGACCGCCCTCACGCAGCGCTCCTACCTATATCCCGCGCCTTTTTCCCGGCGCGGGCCACCCGAAGGGGTTGCCGAACCGCAGGTGCTACCAGTCGCCACCGGCACCGCCGCCGCCAGAGTCGCCACCGCCGAAACCGCCAAATCCCGACCCGCCACCGTCTCCACCACCACCGCCGAAGCCGCCACCGAAGCCGCGCCCGCCACCGCCCATCATCCCAAAGAGCCCTAAACCCATCAGCAGACGGGTCAACCAGGATCCGCCAAAGAAAATCAGCACCAGGACGATCAGAATCAGCTTACCGAGCCCGCCCGAATGCCGCACCTGCCGTTGCACCGGCGCCGGCTGCCCCGGTTCGTCTTCCAGCGATACCTTGGCATCCGCCGCAATCACCTGCCCCACCTGGCTAACGGCCAGAGTTACGGCGCTGTCAAAGTCGTTGGCGCGCAGGTAAGGAACCATTTCACGGCCAATGTCCCCTACTTTGGCATCCGGAAGAATACCTTCCAGACCATACCCCACTATGATGAACCGTTTGTGATCGTTCACAGCGAGAAGGACCAGAATTCCACGGTCGCTTCCCTTCACCCCAATTCCCATCTTGTGATAAAGCCGGGTGCCGTAGTCAGCCGCCTCATCCCCGTCCAGAGTTCGAACCGTGACCACCGCAACCTGCGAACTGGCTGCCGAGTGGTCCAGTTGCGTGCAGATCCGGTCCAACCGCGCTACTGTATCGGCAGAAAGCACGTGAGCATAGTCGCTCACATAGTCAGTGGGCTTGGGCAGGCTGTCCACCGACTCGGCCAGTGCAGCCGAAGCGGTGAATCCTGCCAGCAAAGTGAGCAGCAGCCAAAACGAAGTCGAATCCTTAACGCGAAATCCAGTCATCGCTCTCCATTGTACGTGCCACAGAGCTTGAAAGTTCCACCGCCAGCCTTCTGTGCAGGTCAATCGCATGAAGGAGGGAGCGTGAAGTTTCGGCCTCGCGAGAGGGTGAATGCAAGATCTTGGCGGGTGCCCCTGGTCTCGATTTTGAGACCAGGGAAAGCACAAATCTAATCGGTCATCGTTCAAGTATTGTGAGCAAATGATTTCAAAGCATTGCCCACACGGATCGGGTGCCCATGTCCCCGATTTTGGGACATGGGAAAACACGAAACTGCGCGGTGAAGGTACTACCCCAGTTCGGCAACCCAGCGCTTGAACTCCCCCGCCGGATCCTTCTGACGGAAGAGCCCGCCGGCGACAGCCAGAGTGCTCGCTCCTGCCTGCATTGCCGCCAATGCTCTCTCCAGGGTGATTCCGCCAACCGCCACCAGAACCGCATTCGGGCCCGCTTCTGCGCGCAGCCGCCGAATGCCGTCCAGCCCAATGGGAGGGGTTGAGGTCTGTTTGGTCACGGTCGGGTAGACCGGCCCAATCGAGAAATAGTCCGCAGGCTCGCTCAGAATCCCCGGAAGAAGCGTCTCGCTCCCACCGAATGTGCCAACGATCTTGCCGGGACCCAGCAACTTTCTCGCATCCGCCGGAGACATATCTCCGCCATCCACATGCGCGCCGTCAAAGCCAATCTGTTCTATTAGATCGGGCCGATCATCGAGAATCAGCTTCACCTTTCCGGCAGGCATCGCCTGGCGCAGAACCTGCGCATCGGCCAGCAATTCGGCGACCTCGCCGCTTTTGTTGCGGTATTCGAGCAGCGTCACGCCGGCATCGGTAAGCGAAGCGCCAAGCCTGCGCAGAAACTCCGCACGACCATCGGCTGGAAGAAAAGAGGAATCGAGAATGGGGTAGATTTTGGGTAGATGAATAGCCATGAAAGCAGAGTAGAAGACCAGCCTGCTCCATGTCTGCAAGCGGACCACATTGCGGTCCTTCGTCCCTCCCAGAGAGCCAATTCCCGGCGCATCGAACGGGACAGCGGCTCAAAGATTCCCGGCTGTTTTCGCAAGAAGCGTAGAATTGCCTTTGAAACCATGTCCATAAGCAATCCCAATCTCCCAAAACTTGTCCTTGCTCTGCGCACCTACTCGCCGCAGATGTTCCTGTCCGACCTGCTGGCCGGCATCACCGTCGGTTTGGTCGCCCTGCCCCTCGCCATGGCGTTCGGCATTGCCTCGGGCGTCACGCCGCAGGCTGGAATCTACACCGCGGTCGTCGCCGGATTCATCATCTCCGCTCTTGGCGGGTCGCGCACCCAGATCGGCGGGCCAACCGGCGCATTTGTCGTGATTGTGGCAGGCATCGTCGGCCGCTTCGGCATGAGCGGACTGGCCATGGTCACTCTCATGGCGGGCGTCGTATTGCTGATCATGGGCCTCACCGGCCTCGGCTCGGCCGTGAAGTTCATTCCCCGCATGGTCGTCGTCGGATTCACGAACGGCATCGCCATCCTCATCGCTTCGACGCAGATCAAGGACTTCTTCGGCCTCCGCACCGGTCCAGTCCCCAGCCAATTCACTCCGCGCATCAAGCTCCTGTTGGCCAGTTCCAGCACCTTCAACTGGCAGGCAATTGCCCTTGGGGTTGGCACGCTAGCCATCCTGATTTTTCTCCCCCGCCTGACCAAGCGGGTCCCGGCCTCGATCATTGCTCTTTTCTTGTTCACTGCGATCAGCGCAGTGTTTCATCTTTCGGTCGAAACCATCGGCAGCAAGTTCGGAGGCATTCCCAGGGGCTTTCCGCCCTTCTCCATCCCCGACTTCCACTCCGAACACTTTCTTCCCTTGATCCCCTCGGCCCTCACCGTTGCCGTGCTGGCAGCTCTGGAGAGCATGTTGTCGGCGGTCGTTGCCGACGGTATGACCGGTGACCGCCACAACTCCAACGTGGAGCTTTGTGCGCAGGGCGTGGCCAACATGCTCTCTCCGCTTTTCGGAGGAATCCCGGCTACCGGAGCCATCGCCCGCACCGCCACCAACATCCGTGCCGGCGCACGCACGCCCGTCTCCGGGATCATCCACGCCCTGACTCTCTTGCTGGTACTCCTCGTGGCCGCGCCTTTGGCCAGCTACATTCCCCTTGCTGTGCTGGCTGCCGTCCTCTTTGTCGTGGCCTACAACATGGGTGAGTGGAACGAAATCGGCGGCATCTTCCAATTGGACGCCACAGCCATCAGCGTCTGGCTGGTCACCTTCGCCCTTACCGTTTTCGCGGATCTCACCGTAGCTGTCGGCGTCGGCCTTGGCCTCGCTTCCCTCCTCTACATCTATCGCATTGCCGGAACCACAACCGTGGCTCCCGTAACCGAGGACTACATCCGCGACGGCATGCCGCACAATCTGCAAGGCCGCATCATCCCCCCCTACGCGTCTGTCTTGCGCATTCACGGGCCTTTCCTCTTTGGCACCACCGAGAAGTTGGTGGAAGAGACGGTGAATCTGGAAGTCTTCCAACCTGTCGTCATTCTGCGCTTGCGCAACATGACCGCCATCGACGCCACCGGCGTCCACGCCATTGAGACCTTCGCAAAGCGCCTGCAAACCTCGGGTCGCGCTCTGATCCTTTGCGGCGCGATGGAGCAACCCTCGAAGCTGCTCAGCGCCCCCCGCTTCCTGGAAAAAGTGGGCCCGGAAAACATCCTGCCCAACATTCAAGCCGCTCTCGACCGCGCGGACCAGATTCACAAAGAACAAGCGGAGTTCCAAACAGAGTAACTGATGTTACGCAGTAGCCCGCATTAGAAGCAGTTGCTCGTAGGCTGATCGGGAAGCGTTGATGAGCAGTTTGCGGCAGAGGGCAAAGGGGCTGAGTTTGTTTTTGAGGCTGAGGCACTCGAG
>Ga0302320_10002710_pt1 | contig 41434 bp, 41 predicted proteins | sample Bog_T0_3_FD_202130 | JGI IMG/M metagenome (GOLD analysis project Ga0302320, IMG submission 202130) | Peat permafrost microbial communities from Stordalen Mire near Abisko, Sweden - Bog_T0_3 | ecosystem: Environmental > Terrestrial > Soil > Wetlands > Peat | place: Sweden: Abisko, Stordalen Mire... | reverse complement strand
TGGCATGAAATTGTTGAGGGCGCTCCACAACATGCTTGTCACGTGGAAATAAGAATCCTTTTCGTCGGCGGCCGCACGCGACGAAGATTGCTGCGCGATCGGAGAAGGCGAGCCAAGAGTCGTCGCGGGCTTCATTTCAAGGGTGCCCATGATTGCCCTCCAAATTTCTTTTCCGCGACGAGCCGGATCGTTCGATCAGCTTGATGGCGTCCAGCACCACGGACGAGATGAAGAGGGGCCGTCCGGTCAGGAAGTCGATCGAGACAAGGTCGGCTTCGACGCTGCAAATCAGCGAAGCGTTACGCGCTATGCGGGTCGTCCAACTGATCTGCGCGGCACTGACACGCCCTATTTCATTGTGAAGCACCAGCAGATCGTCCGGGAAAGCCGGCATGTGGTACTTGGCTTCGATGCGATGGACCACCAAGGCTGTTCCGCTGGCCGACGTCTTGGCCTGCTGCAGCAAGGTCCCGGGCGGTGCGCGGGCATGGCGGAGCGCCTCATTGCGACTGCGCTCCGCCATTTCGAGATAGCGCGCATGGTAGACGATTCCCGCCGCGTCCGTATCGGCGAAACACACCCGGTAGGTTTGCATGGTTATCGCTACCCCCGACGCAGCAGGTCCGCTGGGACCGCAACCTTGTCGCTGTTTCGTCCGCGGTTCTCGGCCCGGTAGCGTTGCTTGAAAGTGGAGTAGACCTCGTATAAATCGTCGACCGACGGAATCCCGATCCCGAGCAGGTTCGACAGCCTTGTCACAACCAGCTCATTGACGCGATCGACGGTCTGGCTCCAATCGATCCCGGAGATATTGTTCCGCGTCAGCAGGACAGGATGATTGGATAGACCATCCCGGGTCGCCGGCTGCAGCATGTACCAGGCGGTGCGCAGGACACGAAGCCTCTCCCGGTCAGGATCGTCCGAATCGTTGATGCTGTTTCGGCAATATTCGGTGAACCCGACAGAATGCCGCATCTCGTCCCTGGCCAGATTGCGCAATACTTCTTTCAGATAGGGCTCTTCAACGACATTTCTGAGCTGAAAATACAAGTTGCTGGCCGTGATTTCGGAGATGATATTGAACACCAGCATTTCAATTTTTGACGTGGTCATTGGTCTTATTTCGCGGCCGCGATGGATAAAACTCTTGTCAATCGGGACGTCCACCAAATGAAGCCAGCGGATCAAAGCCAACGGATGTTTGGTCTCTTCATAGAACCAGACAGAAATCCATTGGGTGAAATCGACATCGTCTTGAAACAAATTCATAAAGGAGGCGGTCGCCGAGAAGGTCGTCAGTTCACCGAAGGCGAGCGCTTCCACATTGCGAATGAGTTCCGGCGTTACCTTGCTGCGGTCCAGTTTCTCGTTCGGCAGCTCCGACAGATTCCACCGTCCCTGCTCGGAGGCTGCCAGAAGATCAAAGTACGACAAGGATGCAGCGATGTTTTCCTGTTTGCCCACGATTTCCAGCCTCCGATTTTTGTCGGTCCGGTGGGTGTGACCTGCTAGGTCATGCCACCATCGATACCGATGATCTGCCCTGTGATATAGGCGGCTTGGTCGGATACCAGGAACCCGACGGCGGCCGCGACTTCATGCGCCGTGCCCATGCGCTTCATCGGCACGACATTGTCGACGATCGACTGAGGGATCGACGCTGCCATGCCCGCTCCGATCATTCCCGGAGCGACGGTGTTGACGGTGATCTTGCGCGTCGCCAGTTCGAGTGCCAGCGCCTTGGTGGCGCCGTGAAGGCCGGCCTTGGCGGCGGCGTAATTGCTTTGCCCGCGGTTTCCCAGCCGTCCGGAAACGGAGGAAATATTGACGATGCGGCCCCAGCGCGACCGGATCATCGACATCAGCAGCGGACGCGTAACGTTGAAATAGCCATTCAAGGAGACGTCGAGCACCCTGTCCCATTGCTCCCGGCTCATGCCCGCCAAGGGGGCGTCGTCATGGATGCCCGCATTGTTCACCAGGACCTGAATCGGTGAGGATTCGGTCAGTGCGGTTAGCTTGGACTGGCAAAGATCGTGATTGCGCACGTCAAAACACACCGTTTCGGCTGAACCGCCCTTGTCGCGGATCGCGGCGACCAGAGTTTCCGCCTTTTCGGGGTTGCGGTTGGCATGGACGATGACATGATGATCCTGCTCGGCCAGATGGATGCAGATCGCCTCGCCCAGACCGCCGGCCCCACCCGTCACCAGCGCACGCCGCATTACGCTTCCCCTCGTGCCAATACCACCACCTGCCCGGTTGCGAATGTCGTCGTCGCGCCGGTTACCGCAAAGCGATAGTTGCAGACGCCGCCGACCTCGCCGTTGAGAACAGCCGATATCTCCAATTTTTCATCGTCGCCCTGGTCGAGGCTGCCCCCGGTCAGGGCTACGTCCCGCATCGAGGCGATATAGACCGCTTTGGGCGGCGTCGTTTCCGGGTCGGCGTCGGATGAGGCCGACCGCAACCAGGCGTGAATGATCATTGCCTGGGCGGCATACTCCACGGCGTGGACGCACGCGAGATGGCCATCTCTGCGCAGCGGATTGCTGCTTTGTCGATGGCTTCGCGAGGAGCAGACGATCGAACACTCATCCCACGCGACCACGCTGTCGATCAACCGCATGGTTCCGGCATGGGGCACCTGGGTATAGATTTCAGGGAAATTAAGCGGGTGCGTAAGCATCGATCGAGGCTCCATGCCGTGCGTAGGGCTCCAGGCATTGCCGGATTTCGACTTCCAGGGTTGCGTACTCCAAGGACAGGTCGATGCTGGTCTCCTTCCCCGCCGCCATGGCCAAAAGCAGCGGAAGCGCTTTTGCCGCCGGGTTGAGTGCGCGCAGACGCTCCAGATCGGGGTCGCCGACGGGGGTGTCGCGTTCCCCACCGGACAGCTGCGTGTGCAAGACGAAAGCGGTGTCGGGCGTTCTTTCGGATTGCAGCAGCATCGACAGGGCGAAGGGGCGGAAGCGCGGTCGGTATTTGTCGAGGCGTGGCGGCCCGGGATGCATATAGCTCACCAGCAGGACCGGCAGCCCGTCTTCTTCCAGACAACCGATTGCTTCCATGATTCCGGCCGCAAAGGATCCGTACCGTGCACTGATGCTGATCGACGGCGCGACGGATTTGACGCCGAGCGACCAATGGCCCGCGGCCGCGTTATGAACGACATTATGAAATTGGGTCGGCGACACCGGGCGCCCCGGCGTCTTCAATGCCAGGCAGATATTGTCGATGACATGCATGTCGCCGTCACTGCAGGTGAACACCGGACGGCAGATCGAAAGATCGAGTGACGCGAAATCGCTGTGCAGCGCCGTTACCTGCAACACCAGCCTGATCACCGGTGAGGCCCGCCTCAATTCGCCCGACGACTTTCGCACCTGGTCGCCATTTGCCGCCCAACGCACCCGCGGATGGCAATTTGCCTCTCCTCCCGAGCCGATCACAGCCACCGAATCGACGAAGACGGACTTCACCTCGGCTCTCCGAAGATCAAAGCGCAGTTGTTGCCGCCGAAGCCGAACGAGTTCGACAGAACGTTACGGATCCTGAAAGGCTGATTTTTCAGCGCCACCCGTGCCCTCAGGCCGCTATCCTGGACTTCCGTATTGAGGGATGCCGGCGCAAACCCGTTCTTCATCGCCATGAAGCATATGATCGCCTCGGTTATTCCGGCCGCGCCCTGCGTATGTCCGGTCCACCCTTTGGTCGAGCTGCAAACCACCTGATCGCCGAACATCCGCAGGATTGCGGCGTCTTCAGAAGCGTCATTGGCCGGCGTTCCGCTGCCATGCAGGTTGATATAGTCGATGTCGCGCGCATCCAGCCCCGCCCTGCGCAAGGCGGTTTCGATTGCCGCATAGGCGCCGTCACCATTCGGGTGCGGGGCTGTCATGTGGTAGGCGTCGCAACTTTCGCCATATCCCAGCAGCCCGATATCGTCGAAGCCGGCATGATCTGATTCGATCAGGGCGAATCCGGCTGCTTCACCGACGCTGATCCCGTCGCGATGCCGATCCCATGGACGGCATGGCGAGGTCGAAAGCAGGCCCAGAGATCGGAAACCGTAAATGATCGTGTCGCAAGCCGCCTCGATGCCGACCAGCACGGCGGCGTCGCAAAATCCCGCTCTGATGTGGCGTGCCGCGGCGGCAAAAACCTTGGCGCTCGACGAACAGGCCGTCGAAACCGTCACGGCCGGGCCGGATATCCCGAACAGCTTCTGGCAACACTCTGCGGGAGAGAAGAGGTTGAGGACCTCGTCCAGGCGCGTATCGTCACCCAGATCGTCTCCGCCCGGATTGTTGAGGCGGTAGCAATCTTCGATATGCATCAGCCCGGCGGTGATGGTGCCGACAAAGCAACCAACCCTGTTCGAGCCATATTTTGCCACGGCACGTGCTACCGCCGGTTGGAATCCATCGCGGCGGGCGGCGGCGGCGAGCAGCCTATTGGAAACGCAATCCAGCGGACCGAGATCCACGGGCGGCTCATCCGAGTCGTCCTCCGCAATACGGCCAAGCCAGGTCACCTGTTCATTTTCCAAAGGATATTCGGTCAATCCGCCGGCGCCGGACAGGAGGCGCCTCAGGGTTGCCGGGTTGCCATTCCCGAGCGCACTGCTCAACGTATAAGCAGTAATGTACAAATCATTCCCTTTTGCCGAAGGGCTAGACATGGCAATTATCTCCAGCAATCAATTCACCGGCTACAATTTTTGTTCCATCCTCTTTTTCACAAAGGAATGAGTACGCAGACGCTTCTTTCTGTTTTATCGTGACGTTCACTCTTTCGTCTGGTTTCAAGATGGAAAGAAACTTGGCCCGCGACACTTCGGTGACCGCCGTTACGCCTGCATGCAGCGAAAGAAGATCCGCGACCGCCTCAAGTATCAAAACCGCCGGCACCACCGGTGCGCCAGGAAAATGCCCCGGCATGGCCGGATGCGTATGACTGATGACGAAGGGCGCAACAATCACGTCATTCATGAGGCCTCCACGCCGCGCCCGGGCTGTTGCAACTACTTGAGTCGGTTGGCAGTGACGAATTCGCCAAGGGACCGCAAAGAGGCGAAGATTTTCACATTGTCGACGTCACCCTGCTTGATGGTGACCCCGTACTGGTTCTGCAGAAGCAGCGCCATTTCCAAGGCGTCGATGGAATCGAGCCCCAATCCTTCCCCGAACAGGGGGTCGGTTGGCCTGATTTCATTGGCGTCAACCGTCAGGTTAAGCCCTTCGACAAGAAGAGCCGCGATTTCGCGCTCGATTTCCGCGCAGTCTATGGAATCCGTGTCAAGGTCCATGAAATCCTCGTCTGATTGATAAAACGACATATTACCTAACAATAAATATTCGACAGCGCGCGGTGCTGCGAAAATATCAATCATATGATTTTCATTTTTTGGCGACTTTTGGAGCAGGCGCCAAAATTAAATTTGGTCGATGCAAATATTTTTAACGTCCATTGCTTCCAAGCGCTCAGACTCGCTACCTGTCGGCGACCCTTAGATAATTGATTTAAAAATTTGTCAGAAGGCCACAAAATGTTCACGCGCGTCTCCTCCATGAAACGCTCCGACCTGAATGCGCCCGATAGCTGGCGGACCGCTGCGCTGGTGGCGAGGGCGATCGAAAAATCATTTGGAAAGAGATAAAATTGTCAGAACCGCTTGAAATAGCAGGTTTTCTTTAGCGACGTCGCATCATCACTTGTACGACAGCAGGGGTCGGCGAATTTTTAATGGATCATCAGATCCATGTCCTAGGAATTACTTTTTGGCCACGTTGACGCTCGGCGTGCCCTGTGATAGAGCGTTTTTACAACCCGGAACGGTCGTGAAGATGGCGAGAATGTCGATGAGAACTCTGTCGATTGGCGTGGTCCTGGCGGTGCTTTTTGGCTTTGCGATGGCGGCGCAGGCGAATACGGCGACAATACTTATTCGCTATACGCCGGTTTGGGTTTTTCCATTGTTCTTGGTGCTGGTGGGCTTTGGGCTGCAGGCGCTGAGGCCTCGCGTGATGCGCGTCTGGCGCCCCTTGATTCTTCCCACCGTCTTCATCGTCTGGGGGCTGGTGGCGCTGGCCGGACGGATTCAGACGCTTCCGGTTCTCGGGCTCACCTGGGTCGCGGCCGCGGTCAGCGGCTTTATCCTGGCGCGCGCCACCGTCAAGCTTACGGCGATCAAGGTCGACCGCACGCACCGGCTGGTGCGGCTCAGACGCAGCTGGGCGCCACTCTTGCGAATCCTCGCCATTTTCATGGCGAAATACATGATAACCGCCGCAAGCATGCTCAATCCCGATGCCCGCGACACACTGGCTTTTTACGATGTTGCACTTTCCGGCGCAATGAGCGGCTACTTCATCGGCTGGGTGTATCGCTTTCTGCGGGCCTATCGGCAGGTTGCAAGCTCCGATCTTTCGTCCACCCTGTCGTCCGATCTTTCAGTGGAGGTCGGATAGCATGGCCAGCCTGCGTGGTTTTGCGGTTGCGGTCGGCTGTTTGCTGCTTGCGGGTAAGGTGGCCTGCGCAGCCGATCTGATCGTTGTCATCGACGGTGCCAGGAACAGCAACGGGCATGTCCTGGCGGCTGTTTATGCCGATGAGAACAGTTTCCTGAATACCGCCATGGCCAAAGCGCTTCTCAGGGAGAATGCCGCCGGGACGGTGCGGCTGGTGGCGCATGACCTGCCGCCCGGCAGCTATGCCGTTTCGGCGATCCATGACGAGAACGACAACGGGAAATTGGACCGCAATTTCCTGGGTGTTCCCATCGAAGGGTTCGGCTTCTCGAACGACGCTGTGGGAAATGCCGGGCCGCCGAACTTCGGCCAGGCGCGCTTCGACTTTGACGGCAAGGCGGACAAGACCATCAAATTCTCTTTCAATTATTGACCCTGGGGTTCGCCGCGCGGGAAATCCGGGCTAGATCATTGACAAACCGACCTTATCCCCGGATACCTTGAGCAGCGAGAGCCTGAGCGGGAGTGAGAATGAGCCGGTGGCAGAGCGGGATCGGTTTGCTGCTTGCACTTTGCGGTCTGCCGTCCTGGGCAGACGAGCCGTCGCGGCCCTGGCCGCAAAGCCAAAGCGACATAGAAGCCGATCCAGCGGTGCTGTTCGGCACGCTGCCCAATGGCATGCGCTATGCCATTCTTGCCAATCAGACGCCCAAGGGCCAGGTTGCGGTGCGGTTGCGTATCGACGCCGGCTCGATGCAGGAAAGCGACAGCCAGCAGGGCGTGGCGCATTTCATCGAGCATATGGCCTTTCGGGGCTCGACCCACATCGCCGACAATGAGGCTTTCCGGATTCTCGCCCGTTTCGGCGCTGTGCCCGGCGCCGACAGCAATGCCTTCACACAGCAGAGTGAGACCGTTTTCAAGATCGATTTGCCGACCAATTCTTCCGACGCCATCGACACGGCTTTGATGTTCATGCGTGACACCGCCGGCGAATTGCTGCTGCGCCAGGAAAGTGTCGATTCCGAGCGGTCCGTAGTGTTGGCGGAGGAACGCCTGCGCGACACACCGGCAGCGCGGCTCAACAAGGCCGAACTGGCCTTCGTGTTTGCCGGTCAACCGGTGGGCGAACGCCTGCCGATCGGCAAAATCGAGGTGCTGACGGCGGTCGGGGCCCCGGACCTTCGCACCTTCTACGATGAATTCTATCGTCCAGAGCGGGCCACCCTGGTGGTGGTCGGCGACCTATCGGCGCAGGCCTTGCAAGACAAGATCGTTGGCCGTTTTGGCGATTGGCAGGGACGCGGGCCGGCCGGAATCGATCCGGAGTTCGGGCCGCCCTTGCCGCGCGGCCAGGAAATTCATACGCAAGTCGAGGCCGGCGCCCCCAGCGTGGCCAGCGTGGAATGGACCAAGCCGGCCGATCCGCGCCCTGACATCACCGCTCGGGAGAACGACGACGCCATTGCGCAATTGGGGCTGATGGTGCTGGATCAACGGCTTCAGGACATGGCGCAGGGCGAAAAACCGCCGTTTTTGGGTGCGCACGCGCTGTCCCGACCGATCGGTCGGTCGGCTCAATTGACGGCGCTGGCGATCGGAACGACCGTCACGGGCTGGAACGGCGGGCTCGAGTCCGGCTTGGCAGCAATCGACCGGCTGGTCGGGGGTGGAATTCGCCAGGACGAACTCGACCGGCAAAAGACCCGCTGGCGGGCCAGTCTGGAATCCGCTGCCGCCGGCGCTGCCACCCGCAAGAGCGCAACGCTGGCCGACCAGCTGGTGCATGCGGTGGACAGCGAGGATGTCTTCGTCACGCCCGCCGCCGATCTGCAGCTCTTCGACCGCATCATGGCGGGAGTCACCCTGACGGCAGTCAATCAAGCGGTGCGGCAGTGTTTCAGCGGCAACGGACCGCTGGTCTTTGTCGGCGGCCCCGAGCCGATCACCGGCGTCGACGCGGTGCTCGCCGCTGCGCGGTCGACCCTGTCGGCCGATGCGCCGCCGATGCCGGAACTCTGGCCCTATACCGCTTTCGGCGCAGCCGGTACCGTGGTGGAGCGACGCCAGGAGAATGATCTCGGATTGACCATGGTGCGTTTCGCCAATGGCGTGCGGCTGACCGTCAAACCGACCAAATTCCATGCCGATCAGATTCTGCTGGCGGCCGATCTGGGGCATGGTCGGCTGGATCTGCCGATCGACCACCCCACACCGCTGTGGGCAGCGGAAGCCGGCGCCCTGATCGGCGGCGGCCTGCAGCTTTTGGCTCTGCCTGATATCGAGCGGTTGCTGGCCGGCAAGCTGGCCTCGGTGCGATTCGGGCTGACCGATGATGCCTTCGTCATTTCCGGCGAGACAAGACCGCAAGATTTCGTCACCGAATTGCAGCTGCTGACCGCCTATCTGACGGCGCCCGGATGGCGCGCCGAGGGTTTCGAATCGGTGCGCAATCGCCTGGTCGCGGCGATTCCGCAATGGGACGCCAGTCCGCTCGGAGTCTTCCAGCGCCATGCCGGTGAGTTGCTGCATAGCAATGACCCGCGCTGGCAGGCCCCGGATCTGGATCAGGTTCGGTCGGCCCGACTTGATGATTTGCGCAGGGTGCTGGATCCGGTACTGACGGACGCGCCGATCGAGCTGGTGGTGGTGGGCGATGTCGGCGCTACCGACGCGATCGATGCGGTGGCCGCCACTCTCGGGGCTTTGCCGGCGCGCGCCGCCGAAACAGTTCCTGTCGCTGCGCAAGGTGAGGTGCGCTTCCCGTCGCCGACTGCGGAGCCGGTGACGCTGACACACAAAGGCCGCTCGGACCAGGGTCTGGTGGTATCGGCCTGGCCGGCGGTCGACTCGATCGAAGACCTTCAGCAGCCTCGGACGATACGTGTCCTGCAGTTGATCCTGCAACAAAGACTGGTCGACGAATTCCGTACCCGCCTGGGCGGCACCTATTCGCCCGGCACCGATATGCAGGCGTCGGTGGATTTTCCCGGATTCGGCTTCATTTTCGCCCTGGCGGAAACCCCCAATACGAAAATGGCGGAGTTCGACGGCACCTTGGCCAAGATCACCCAGGAGTTGCGCGCGACTCCGGTGTCGGAGGATGAATTCGAGCGGGCCCGCAAACCACGCATCGAGACGCTGCTGAAAGCCCAACAAACCAACGAATGGTGGTTGGCTTTGCTGCAGCGCGCCCAGACCCAGCAGGTGGCGTTGCCATTGATCCGCAGCGTCATCATCGATCTGCAAAAGGTGACGCCGCAGGCAGTCCGGCGGGCAGCCGAAACCTATCTGGCGGAAAAGCGCATGTGGCGATTGCGAGTCACGCCGGAAAGCGACAAATCTGCTGGGGAGTCGAATGGGTGAGTGAGCCAAAGGCCATCGATCGGCGCTTGGCCATTCTCGACCCGGTGCCGATGGAAGAGGCGTTCGGCGCCATCGACGAGATGGCGCTCGAGACCTATGGCCTGTTCTTGACCACCACTGAACCTCTGCTGGCGCAGATCGGCAAGCATTTGGTGGCGGCCGAATTCGACGCCGCCGCCGACGCCGCCCACTCGGCCAAAGGCGCCGCGAGGATGACAGGGGCGTTTCGTCTGGCCGACGTCTGTTCGGCGCTCGAGCAATGTAGCAAGGAACGGGACATGGTGTCCGCGCTCGAATGGCTGGCCCTGGTGCCCGACGCGTTCGAGGAGGTCAGCTGCGCAATTGCCGAGGCAAGGGCGAAGAGCGATCCCTAGCCGCCGATACGGACGCGACATCCGGGCATGGCGTCTTCTACCGCCAAGGTGAGTCCATGCAGTTTTGCCACCGCCGCCACCAGGCTGAGACCAAGCCCATTGCCGGGCGTGTGGCGCGCCTTGTCACCCCGGGTGAAACGCTTGAACAGGTTTTCCTGCAGATCGCCGGGCAAACCGGGACCATTGTCTTGCACAGTTATCTGCGCGTCGCTGGTAACATCGAGCCTGATCACGCCGCCCATTGGTGCATATTTGACGGCATTGTCGAGCAGATTGGCAACCGCCTCGAACAGCAGGTCAGGATCGCCATGCAGGCTGGCGTTGGCGGCGAAGTTGCTGATCAAATGCTGCCTGCGTTGGCTGGCGATCGGCTCGAACAACTCGGCGGCCGCTCCCGCCAGCGCCACCAGATCGACCGTGCGAAAGCCGGCTCGACGCTCTCCTGCCTCGACTTCGCTGATTCGCAGCAAGGCTCGGAATGTGGTGAGCAACTGATCGGTGTCTTGAATCGCGTCTGCCATCGCGGCCCGATGCGGCGTCACATCGCCGCCGCGCCTGAGCGCGCCCTCCAATCGCGTGCGCAGCCTGGTCAACGGCGTCCGCAGATCGTGGGCGATGTTGTCGCCGGCGGATTTGATGTCGGCGATCAGTCGCTGGATGTCGGCGAGCATGACATTGACCATCTGGGCCATTTTGTCGAAATCGTCGCCTTTGCCGGTGGTCGGCAGGCGCAGCGACAGATCGCCGGTCACAATCGCCATTGTGGCGCGACGCATCGTCTCGATCCTTCGGAGCGAAGCAAAACTGGTGAGCAATCCGCCGACCAGCGCCAACAGGACGGAAGCCACCAACCCGACGCTCATGGCGCGCAGGATGACCGTGCGCACCGCATCGACATCATTTGCCCGATGCGCGATCAACAGCAATCGGCCGTCAGGCAAGGCTTCGGCCAGCACCCTCAATTCATGGCGCGCCGATCCTGGAAAGCTGTCAAGTCCCTCACGAGGAGTCCGCACCACACCGTCGACCCTGGTGTGGCTCGGCCAACCGTCGACATTGCCGGCCAGCCTGTGGTGGTCGGCGGCAAACAGACCGGCCAGCCAGTCGCCATGGGGATCGCTGCCAACCAGAACATTGATCTCGGCAATCTGCTCGGCTTCCGGCGTCAGTCGAAGCTCGTCCGATTCGTGGACCAAGGAATGGTCAAGCCGCTCCATCAGCAAGGACGACGCCTGCCAATAGGTCAGTTCGAATACCAGCAGAACGGATCCGATCAGCAGCGCACTGAACAGCAGCGTCAGGCGGAATGCGCTGGTACGGCGCAGATCGTCAAGACGCATCGAACATCCATCCGGCGCCGCGCACCGTCGAGAGCAGCGGTTTTTCTCCTTCGCCATCGACCTTGCGGCGCAACCGGCCGATATGGACGTCGATAAGGTTGGTGCCAGGGTCGAACTTGTAATCCCATACTGCTTCGTACAACATCGAGCGGGTCAGCACCTGTCCGGCATGGCGCGCAAAATAATGCAGCAGGCGAAACTCGCGTTGCGTCACGTCGATCACCCTTCCGTCGCGGGTGACACGGCGATCAAGCAGCCCGATCCTGAGCGGGCCGATCGACAGCATGGCGTTCTTGCCCTCGCCAGTAGGGCGGCGGGTCAGGGCTTCGAGACGCGCGACCATTTCGACCAGTGCGAAGGGCTTGGTCAGATAATCGTCGCCCCCGGCCCGCAGGCCTCGTACCCGGTCATCCACTTCGCCAAGCGCACTGACCACCAGAACCGGCGTGGTGATCCCGGCTCGGCGCAATTGCTCGAGAATTTGCAGGCCGTCCAGTCCTGGCAACAGGCGATCAAGCGTAATCGCGTCGAACGGATCGGTTTGTGCGAGCGACAGGCCGCTTGGGCCGTTGGCACAGTGAACCGCGGTCAGGCCCGCTGCGGTCAGGCAATCGAGGATCTCATCGGCGGTCTGCTGATGATCTTCGATCACCAATATATGCGACATGAACGGCTCAAATCTCGGATTGGGCGGAAAGTTCCGGTGCCCGATAGGACAGGCACCAGCCGGCGCCATGCATCCAGCATTCCGGGCTCGCCGGGTGCTTGTCCAGGCGCAGACTGCGGACCTGCGCGAAAGGCCGGCTGAAGGCCTTCGACATCGCCGACAGGGCGGCCGGGTCCCGCGTCCCTGCACAGGGATAATGGCGGGTGAATGACGCCGCCGTCGCCGACAGCGGCCCCGACGGGCTCAGTTTATAGAAGTGGAAAACGACGCCGTGATTGCCGCCATCGGTCATCGGCACGATCATGCGCCCGCCCGATTTCAAGGCCAGAATCCAGTCGAGCGGCAAATCGGCGAGACCGGCACTGGCGAACAGCAGGTCGCAGGGGGGCAGGGCGCAGGCCAGCGCGTCGCCGGTCATGCGCACCTGCGGCCAGGCCGCCAAATTGACGCCCGCTTGCTTGCGCAAATGCGGGTCGATTTCAGCGGCGACCACCGTGCCGGACGGGCCGACCAGCTCGGCCATCAAAGCCGAAAAATAGCCAAAGCCGGCGCCGACATGGACGACCGTCTCGCCGGGTCGAATATCGGCGCGTTCGATCTGCACGCAGATCTTGGCCGGATTGGCATTGTTCAACAGGCGGTCGGCATCGATCGCCACCCCGACAGCATGCAGGATATGGTCGACGGCGTCGTCGTCGCTGGGATAATAGCTGCCTTCGAGACTTTCAATCAACCAGGGGCCAGGCGGCAGAAAATCCTCGCGGCGGACCATGGCCAAGGCGCGCCGCAGCGCCGGCGATTTGATGCCGCCAAGCGCCGAGATCTCTTGCGCATAGCGTTGGTGTAATTCGTTCATGCAGCATATCCCGAACCAATTTCAAATTATAATGGCGCGATAAAATAACGAAAAAGTTAATTGATCCCAACATTTCCCTGTCGCTATAGTCAAGACCAGCAAAACAGGTTTGCATGATCTATCAATATCAAGCTTTCCTGCTCAATAAAAATATTTCTTGTCTAAAAAAGTGAATAATTTATTAACCCAATAATCCCGCGCGTTATTTTTTGATGAAAAGAAAAATAACGATTTTACCCATTTGGGTGCGCCCCAGGAGACATGACATGGCACTTTCAAGTATCGGACCGTCCGCCGCGAGCAGTTATATTCCGCCCACAACGCCTGCGGCCGGTGCGGCGCAGGCCGGCGCGTCGGCGGCCGCAGCGGCACCGGCGCAGACACAAAGCAAACCAGCCGATGCCGATGCCCCTTCGCCATCCGCTGCACCCGCGGCAACGCCGGCAGCAACGACGGCACCAGCGGCGACGACGGCCGGCAAAACCGGCACGGCTTCCGGTGGCGGGGTGATCATCAATTCCGACGGCACGGTGGGTCCAATGCATCACCGGCGGCATGCCAATTCACCCGGAGTCGTTCATGCCTGAATCGGCATCCATCGACGCCATTACCTATTTCAGGGGATTTATTTTCATGACGGACAGGTCGAAGTCTTGCGATCCGGTCGACACTCTGTTTGCCGAAATAAAGCATTTGCAGTCTGCGCGAGTGTGGGCGGAGGGCAATGATGTCATCGAATTGGTCGAGGACATTGACCGGGCGATAAAAGAAACACAAAAGGATCTTCGCAGATACTTGAATTGAAAAGCGGGCAGGGGTGAAATCGGCCTAATCTCTGCGGCCCTGCACTTGCCGCCACACCGGGACGACCATCTGTCTGCGGTGTGGCGATGAGACCAGCGGCCTGTCCAACGGACCTTCGCCAAATCAGCGCTTTTTCTCGGCGATGCGGCGCGTCAGCACGGTGACGATCTTGGCTTTCAGGTCGTCCGCCGAAACCGGCTTCACCATATAGCCGTCGACGTCATGGGTGATGGCGGCCTGCACGGTGCTGCGGTCCGAGGCGCTGGTCAGGAATATGACCGGCACCTGGGCGTCGACGCCTCCCATGCCGCTGCGGACATCCTTGAGAAACTGCAAGCCATCGACCGGTCCCATCTTGACATCGCACAAGATGACGTCGGGCTTATGGTGTTCCAGCACTTCGAGCGCATAGGCGCCATTGCCGCATTCCAGAACTTGGGCGACCCCCAAACGCTTGAGCAGTTGCGCGATGATGGTGCGGACATAATCCTGATCGTCGATGACCAGAATCGTAAGTTTGGAAAAGTCGATAATCGTGCGCGCCATGGAGCAAATTCACCCGATCGGTTCTTACTGTCGGTAATCTCCCGCCAAATCAGCGTTGGCACGGAGGAAAATGAAAATTAAGGTGAATAAGGTCAGGTTGATCCATCTTTCTTGCGGTACTTTTCAGAAATTGTCTGCATGGCGTTTACCACTTGTTCAGAGAAGATTTGCCGCATTATCTTGACTTTAGCGGCAAACATCTTCTCATCGACCTTGTTTTCTTCGAGTTTTATCTCGGCGCGCTGCAAGGTTGGAGTGCAGCGGTCGAAAATGGCGCGCTGCCAATCGACCGCGGTAAAACGCGAGCGCTGGCTCATCGGCACGCCGAGCCAGATCTTTTCCGCCAGATCGGCGAGTTTTTCCTGATTGACGATGGCATTGGCCAGATCTGTCTCGATGGTGCGGCGGCTTTCCATCGATTGCGCCAACTGTTTCATACGATCGTCTTCGGCCTGGTTGCCTGCCGGCTTTTTCGACTGGTTGCGGTCATCCTCGCGCGACACCGACATTGTCCTCCCATCAAGGCCGGGCGAGGTAACGCCCATTCACTTTACCCGATTATAACCCCCAAACTTTTCCGCGCTCTTAACAGTGACGCGTTCAACCCGCCAACTGGTCCATCAAGCGGTATAAAAATGCTTCGCCCTGAGCGATCTGATCGAGCGCGATATATTCATCCGGCTTATGCGCCTGGGCGATGAATCCGGGTCCGCACACCACGGTCGGAATGCCGGCGCGGTTGAACAGCCCAGCTTCGGTGCCGAAGCTGACCCGGGAGGTACGATTGTCGCCCGTCAGGGCGGTCACCCGCCTGACCACCTCGGCGTCATCGGGCAGATCGAAGCCATCGGTATCGTTCATCACAGAGAAGTTAAATCCGCTGGCCGGATCGATCGCGTGCATTTCCGGCTCCAGGTCGATTTTGGCGTAATCCAGGATCTCCGCGGTCAGCGCATCGGCATCCTGCTGCGGCAGGGCGCGGATTTCGAATTCGAATTGGCACAGCGCCGGCACGATGTTCAGCGCGCGGCCGCCTTCGACAGTGCCGGTGTGAACCGTGCTGTAGGGCGGATCATATGCCGGGTCGAACGGTCCTTCGCGGCGCAGCCGGCGCTGCATGAACTTGAGATGGGCGATCAATTCGGCCGCCGCCTCGATCGCATTGACGCCATCGGCCAGCGCCGAATGACATTCGCGTCCGTGCACGCGGCACAGGAAGCTGCGCTTGCCCTTGTGGCCGGCCACCACCTTCATCCCGGTGGGTTCGCCGACGATGCAGAGCTTGGGCTTGACGGGCAGGGTATCGAGATCGGCGATCAACCGCCGCACCCCAAGACAGCCCAGTTCTTCATCATAGGAAAAGGCGAAATGCAGCGGCGTCCCCAGACCGCGCGCGACAAATTTCGGCGCCATCACCAGCGCCAAGGCAAGAAATGATTTCATGTCGGCGGCGCCGCGGCCGAATAATTGGTCACCCCGTCGGGTCAGTTGGAAGGGATCGCTGCTCCAGCGCTGGCCCTCGACCGGCACCACGTCGGTGTGACCCGATAGCATGACGCCGGGACGGTCGGTGGGACCCAAAGTGGCGTAAAGATTGGCCTTGCCGCGCTGATCGTCGTAGGTGAGCCGGCATTCGGCGCCGAGCCCGGCGAGCGTGCTCTGCAGGAACGCGATCAGATCGAGATTGGATCGCCGGCTGGTGCTGTCAAATCCAACCAGCTTGGCGATCATTTCAAGGATTTCAGCCTGTTCCGCCATCAAAGCATGCTCCGCCGCTTGAGCGCGGCCTCGTCAATTACTTGGCGCTGCACTACCGGCAGATCAAGCTCGGCCAGCTCGGCGAGAGAGACCCAGAGGACGGCCAGCGCGTCATCACCGGCCACTGCGTCGCCCGAACGCCATTCCGCCAGCATGTCGATGACGGTGTAGTGGGTGCGAATTTCGTGCTGGTCGCGGTCAATCAGATCCACCACCGCTGCCACACCCAAGAGCGTGATCTCAATGCCGGCCTCTTCGCGAATTTCGCGCTGCACCGCCTGATCCACGGTCTCGCCCGCCGCCTGACGGCCGCCGGGAAGGCTCCATTGGCCCTGCCGCGGCGGAAATGCGCGCTTTACCAGCAGCAGGCGATCATCCTTCCAGACCACCGCGCCGACGGCGACCACCGGCCAAGGGGACAGGCGCGTCATGCCGCAGAACTCCTTTTTGGTGCCAGTATAGCCGCCATTTTAGCCCGAGCGCAGGGTCTTGACCACGGCGTCGCGCTCGAAAAGATAGAGCAGCGTGCGCAGCGCCGCACCGCGCGGCGACAGCAATTCGGGATCATGGCTTAAAATAAGGCGGGCGTCATCCTGGGCCATCGCCAGCAGATCCTGATGCGCCAGCAGATCGGCCAGCCGGCAATCGGGCAGCCCACTTTGCTTGGTGCCGAGCAAATCGCCGGCGCCGCGCAGGCGCAAATCCTCTTCGGCGATTCGGAATCCGTCGTCGCTGTGCTTGAGAATTTCCAGGCGCGCCTGTGCAATGTCGCCCAGGGGCGACGCATAGAGCAGCAGGCAGGTCGAGGATTGCGCGCCGCGACCGATGCGGCCGCGCAGCTGGTGCAGCTGGGCCAGTCCGAATCGTTCGGCATGTTCGACCACCATGACGCTCGCCTCGGGGACGTCGACGCCCACTTCGATCACCGTGGTCGAGACCAGAACGTCGAGGCCATTGCCGCTGAAATCCGCCATCACCGCATCCTTCTGGGCAGCCTTCATGCGTCCATGCAACAGCCCGACGCGGGCGCCGAGCAGCGCCTGCAGTTCGACATGGCGCATTTCCGCCGCCGCCAGATCGCTGCCTTCGCTGTCCTCGATCAGAGGGCAGACCCAATAGACCTTGGCGCCGGCAGCGACCGCCCGCACCACCGCGCCGGTGACCTGATCGAGCCGGGCGAGCGGCAGCACACGGGTGTCGACCGGCTGGCGGCCGGGCGGCTTCTCGTCGAGGCGCGACACATCCATATCGCCATAGGCTGTCAAAGTGAGCGTGCGCGGGATCGGAGTGGCGGTCATCACCAACATATCGACGCAGCGCCCCTTGGCGGTCAGATCGAGCCGCTGCTGCACGCCAAAACGATGCTGCTCGTCGATGACCGCCAGGCCGAGATCGGCGAAAATGACATCGTCCTGCAGCAGTGCATGGGTGCCGACCAGCAAATCGATGCCGCCGCTTGCCAATTCCGTCAGGATCGCCTCGCGGTTCTTGCCCTTGTCACGCCCGGTGAGCAAGGCGATCCGCAGGCCGAGCGGCGCGGCGAGGGTGCAGAGAGTCAGGAAATGCTGGCGTGCCAGGATTTCGGTAGGCGCCATCAGGGCGGCCTGGTGGCCGGCCTCGACCGACTGCAGCATGGCGAGCAGCGCCACCACCGTTTTGCCGGCGCCGACATCGCCTTGCAACAGCCGCAACATCCGGGTCGGCGCCGCCAGATCGGCCGCAATTTCGGCGCCGGCGCGATGCTGTGCCGCAGTCAGGCTGAACGGCAAGCCGGTAACCAGGCGCTGGCGGAGGCGCCCGTCGCCCGACTGTGCGCGCCCGCCGCTGCGCTTCAGCGCCGCCCGAACCAGCGCCAGCGCCAATTGATTGGCCAGCAGCTCGTCATAGGCCAGCCGCCGCCGCCAGGGCGTGTCCAGACCCAGATCAATTTCGGCCTCGGGGGCATGCAGCCGCCGCAGCGCCGCCTGCCAGCCGGGCCATTGTTGGCGCGCCGCCAGCGACGGCGCCAACCAGTCCGGCAGGTCGGGCGCTTGCGCCAAGGCTTCACGCGCCGCCCGCTGCATCACCCGCGCCGGCAGACCCTGGGTGAGCGGATAGACTGGTTCAAGGGTCGCGACGGTGTCGCGTTGATCGGACGGCACGATGTAATCGGGGTGGGCCATCTGCAGCGTCTCGTTGAAGCGTTCCACCACGCCGCTGATCACGCATTCGCCACCGATCGGCAGCACCTTGCCGAGCCAATCGCCGCGCCGATGAAAAAACACCAAACTTAGGCTGCCGCTGGCGTCGCTCACCTGTACCCGATAGGGGGCACGGCCGGAACCGCCGGGCAGATGGCGGTCGACCCGGACCAGCAGGCTGACCACCGCTCCCACCGGGGCCTCGGCGATCGGCACCAGCTGCCGACGATCGATCAGGCCCGCCGGCGCGTGCCACAGCAGATCCACCACATGCGGACCGGCCGCCTTGGCAACCAGCCCGGCAAGGCGCGGTCCAATGCCGGCGAGCGTGGTCACCGGCGCGAACAGGGGATAAAGTATTTCCGGACGCATGAAGCCACTGAACGGCGCGTGCCGCTGTTTGTCAATCGAGGCCGATTGAGCAAGCGCACAGGCTTCGTGTATGGTGCGCCTCCATCATGGATATCACCCGCAAGCGCCTCGCGTTCCGGGCCCACCACATGGGCACCAACGAGAATGACCTGTTCTTCGGCGGCTTCGCCGACGCCCATCTGGCGACCCTGTCGGACGCGCAACTGGAACGCTTTGCGGCGCTGCTCGAGGTCAACGATGCCGATCTGTTTCTGTGGGCGACCGGCGCCAAGCCGGTGCCGCCCGACCATGATCATGATGTGATGGCGCTGCTGCGGGCCTTCACCCTGCATTTTTCCGCCTGATGCCGCGTCTGCACTATGCCGGTGCCCCGGAAGGCGCGGACGCGCTGCTGCTGGCGCAGCTGGTGGCCGATGGCGGCGATCTGTTGCATGTGACCCAGGACGATGCGCGCTTGGCGCGGCTGGCCGACGCGCTGGCGTTTTTCGCGCCCGATGCCGAGATTCTCGAATTTCCGGCCTGGGACTGCGTGCCCTATGACCGGGTTTCCCCGCATGTCGATATCGTCGCGCGCCGCGTCGAGACGCTCGCCAGACTGGCCGGCGGCGTCGGCGGCCGGCCGCGCATCATCTTGTCGACCATCGCCGCTGTGTTGCAACGGGTGGCGCCGCTGGAAAGCTTCGCGCGTATCGCCTTGCAGGTATCGGTGGGGCGCTCGCTCGACATGGTGGCGCTGCGCTTCTTTCTGCAGCGTCACGGCTATGGCCGTGCCGACACGGTGATGGAGCCGGGTGAATATGCCGTTCGCGGCGGACTGATCGATCTTTTTCCACCTGGCGCCCAATTTCCGGTTCGTCTCGATCTGTTCGGCGACGAGGTCGAGCAGATCCGCAGCTTCGACCCGATGACACAGCGCTCGATCGGTCCCCTGCAGAGTTTCTCGCTGCTGCCGGCCGGCGAAGTGACGCTGGACGATGCCTCGATTGCCCGCTTTCGTGCCCGCTACCGCGAATTGTTCGGCCCGGTGACCGGCGACGACCCGCTCTATCAGGCGGTTTCCGCCGGTGTCCGATTCGCCGGCCAGGAACATTGGCTGCCTTTGTTTCATGAAGGCCTCGACGATCTGTTCGCCTATTTGCCCGACGCCAGTCTGACGCTCGATCCTGGCATCGAGGCGGCCTGCCAGGCGCGCCAGGCGCTGATCGCGGATTATTACCAGGCTCGGCTGGACAGCGAAGGCGGCGGCGAGATTCCCTATCGGCCTTTGCCGCCCAAACTGCTCTATCTCGATGACGAAGAATGGCATCGCGCCGTCGCCGCCCGCGCCGGTGGCCTGCTATCGCCCTTTGCGCCGGCCGAGGGTGCCGTCGCCACCGTCGATTTCGGCGCCCGGCCCGGCTTCGATTTCGTCCAGCTGCGGACCACGCCCGGCGCCAATGTCTATGACGGCGTGGTGCGCCATGTCGCCTTGCTGCAGGCGGGCGGTCTTGGCACCGTGCTGGCAGCCTGGAGCGAGGGGTCGGCGTCGCGCCTGGCCGGCACGCTGGAGGAGCATGGATTGACCGGCATGACGTCGGTCGGCAGCTGGGCGGACGCGCTGTCGCTGCCGGCCGGACGGATCGGCCTTGCCGTGCTGGGCCTGCAACATGGTTTCGTCACCCCGCGCATGGCGGTGATCGCCGAACAGGATATCCTCGGCGAAAGGCTGGCGCGACCGCTGCGCAAGAAGCGCCGCCGCGCCGAGCAATTTCTTGCCGAAGCGGCCGGATTGAGCGAGGGCGATCTGGTCGTGCACAATGAGCATGGCATCGGCCGCTATGACGGGCTGGTCACCATCATGGTGCTGAACGCGGCGCATGACTGCCTGCGGCTGATCTATGACGGCGGCGACAAGCTGTTCGTACCGGTCGAGAATATCGACGTGCTGTCGCGCTATGGCAGCGAGCAGGCCGGCACCCAGCTCGATCGGCTCGGCAGCCTGTCCTGGCAGTCGCGCAAATCCAAGCTGAAGCAGCGTATCCGCGACATGGCCGAGCAGTTGATCGCGGTGGCGGCGCAGCGCAAACTCAAGCAGGTCGAGGCGCTGCTGCCGAGCGAGGGCCTCTATGACGAGTTCTGCGCCCGCTTCCCCTATGCCGAAACCGACGACCAGCTGCGCGCCATCGCCGATTGTCTGGAGGATTTGGCCTCGGGTCGGCCGATGGACCGGCTGATCTGTGGCGATGTCGGCTTCGGCAAGACCGAAGTGGCGCTTCGCACCGCCTTCGTCGCCTGCATGGCCGGCCGCCAGGTGGCGGTGGTGGTGCCCACCACCTTGCTGGCGCGCCAGCATTTTCGGGTATTTTCCGAACGCTTCGCCGGGCTGCCGGTACGCGTTGGCCAATTATCGCGCCTGGTCGCTGCCAAGACGGCGGCTTTGGTGCGGGACGAAATGGCGGCCGGCACGCTCGACATCGTCATCGGCACCCACGCCTTGTTGGCGAAAAACATCGCTTTCAAAGATCTCGGCCTGCTGATCGTCGATGAGGAACAGCATTTCGGCGTCGCCCACAAGGAGCGGCTGAAGGCGCTGCGCGCCGACGTGCATGTGCTGACCCTGACCGCCACGCCGATCCCCCGCACCTTGCAGATGGCGCTGTCCGGGGTACGCGAGATGAGCGTGATCGCCACACCGCCGGTCGACCGGCTGGCGGTGCGCACCTTCGTGCTGCCGTTCGACGGGGTGGTGGTGCGCGAGGCGATCCTGCGCGAGAAATATCGTGGCGGCCAGATTTTTTACGTCTGCCCACGCCTCGCCGACATGCCGCGCGTCGAGGAGCGGTTAAGGCAGCTGGTGCCGGAGGTGCGCATCGCCATCGCCCATGGCCAGGTCGCGCCGTCTCAGCTCGAGGAACAGATGAACGCCTTCGCCGAGGGCGCCTATGACGTGCTGCTGTCGACCAACATCATCGAGAGCGGACTCGACATGCCGCGCGTCAACACCATCATCATCCACCGCGCCGACATGTTTGGACTGTCACAGCTCTATCAGCTGCGCGGACGGGTCGGCCGCGGCAAGGCCCGCGGCTATGCCTACTTGACCCTGTCGCCCAACCAGGCACCGACGCCGGCGGCGGAAAAGCGGCTGCAGGTGATGCAGACGCTGGACAGTCTGGGGGCCGGATTTACCTTGGCCAGCCACGACCTCGACATCCGGGGTGCCGGCAATCTGCTGGGCGACGAACAATCGGGCCACATTCGCGAGGTTGGCATCGAACTCTATCAGACGCTGCTCGAGGAAGCGGTGCAGGCGGCGCGCGGCGAACGGTCCGACGACTCGGCCGCCGACTGGTCGCCGCAGATCGCACTCGGTATGGCAGTGCTGATACCGGACAGTTTTGTCGCCGATCTCTCGGTCCGTCTGGCGCTCTATCGGCGGTTGGCGGCTTTGGCCGAGCGCGATGAAATCGAAGCGATGGCAGCGGAACTGATCGACCGTTTCGGCGCCTTGCCGGCCGAGGTGGAAAATTTGCTGGCAATCGTGGCGCTCAAGGCGCTGTGCAAGCTGGCCGGCGTCGAAAAGGTGGATGCCGGTCCCAAAGGCGCGGTGATCACTTTCCGAAAGAATCAGTTCGCCAATCCGGCCGCTCTGGTCACCTTCATTACCCGCGAGGCCGGCCGCGTCAAACTTCGCCCCGATCACAAACTGGTGTTGAGTCGGGCCTGGGACGAACCGGCGGCGCGCCTCGATGGGGTGACGGTGCTGGTGAAAACTCTGGCTTCACTGGCGTCTGGGTAAGTCAGCGTGACGCGGTGGCCATCTCGGTTTCGCAGGCGATGTCGAGCAGGCGGGCGATGATTTCCGGCTCCTGAGCGCCGGCGATGGCGAAGCGTTCGTCGAGTATGTAGCAGGGCACGCCGCTCACACCCAGACGATGCATGCGGGCGTTGTCGGTTTCCACCGGCAAGATGCCGGCATTGCCGCGCAAATAGTTTTCCACCATGCGTCCATCCATGCCTTCCGCCGTGGCGATGGCGGCCAGAGTGCCGATATCGCCGATATCGCGCGCGTCGACGAAATAGGCGCGGAACAGCGCCTCGACCATGTCGCCTTGACGGCCGCCGGACGCGGCCAGATTGATCAGCCGATGCGCGTTCAGACTGTTGGGCATGCGCCGGATCGAATCGAAATCGAAATCGATCTGTTCGAGCAGACCGGCTTGTTGGGCGGCCGCGTGAATGCGCTGGATCCGATAATTGCTGCCGAATTTGCGTTCGAGATAGGCTTGGCGGTCGATGCCGCCGGACGGCAATTCCGGGTTGAGCAGAAACGGCCGCCAACGGATTTCGGCAACCACCTGGGGGCGGATCGCCAAGGCGCGCTCAAGCCGGTGCTTGCCGATGAAGCACCAGGGACAAACCGCATCGAAGACGATATCGACGCGCAGAACGAAGCGACCTATGTGGCTCAAGCCGCAAATTCCTTTCTTTGTATGGTCATCCGATGATGGCCTGGCGGGCGCGCTCGACCAGGCTGGCGGCGCTGTCGCCTTCGCGCAGTTCACCGCTGCCGACCTGCACCCAGACCTTAACCGCTTCATAGACGTCACGCACGGCAAAGTCGGTGTAGGCGATCACGCCGGCGATGCGATTGATCGTCACACCGGCTTCGGAAGCAGGCGTTCCCGGCAACAGCACGCAGAATTCGTTTTCCTCATAGCGCGCGGTCAGATCCTCGACGCGCAGCAGACGGGTGATCCATTGTGCCACTTGCAAGCGCAAATGGTCGGCCGGCGCATCGCCAAAGCGTTGACGGATATTCTCAACCTGCGGCACGCGGAAAAAGGCGATCGCCAAGGGCCGGCCCTTGGCGGTGGCGTAGGCGACACGCGCGTCGAGATAGGCATCGAGAAAAGCGCGGCTGAACGCGCCGGTGGCGATGTCCTTGAGGGCCGGCAGCGCAGCGCGGCCGAGCGCCGAGGACAGCGCCCAGCGCTGCCGATGCCGGTCGATCAGAAAGCGTATGAGAGTGCCGAGCTGGCGCGGATCGGCAGGATCTTGAAAATAGCCGGTGACGGCGTGCCTGAAAGCCGTCTCCTCGTCGATCGCGGCGGGATTGGCAATCAGCAGCAACGGCAGGTTGAACAGCCTTGGATTGTTGCGTGTCTGCAGGCATAAATCGAAGAAACTGGCCGGGTCACTGTCGACGAGGGCGATGACGGCCTCGAAATTCTCGGCTTCCAGAGCAATTTCCGCCTGATAGGGGTCCGCTACCCGAGACAGCTGTGCCTGGGGCAGATGACGCTCCAGCCGCTCGCTGTCGGTGCCGATCAGCAGGATACGATCTCGACCCTGGGGTTCGGCCGGCATCGGCGGCACGGTGACACCGAGTTGCAGCGCCGCCTGCAGGCGCATCTGCAGTTCGACCCGCATCGACGCCAGACGCACCAGCGGCTTCAGCCGGGCCATCAGCTTGGTTTCCGAAACCGGTAGCACCAGAACATCGGCCATGCCGCAGGCGAGCGCGCGGCTCTGCAGATCGGCCGACGCGGCATGGAGAATCAGACAGACGGAAATATCGGCGGTTTCCGGTTGGTCGCGTAACCGGTCGGCCAGGGTGAACGGATCGCCCGCCTCGATTTGCTCGCCCAGCAACAGGATGTCGGGACCCGACGTCGCCGCAAGTGTGACGGCCTCGGCCTGAGCCTTGACGATCCGGGCGAGATAGCGGTGGCGCTGCAGCTTGCTCTGCAGCGAACTGCCGAGACTGACATCGTCGGTAACGATCATAATATTGGCCAGATGGATCATCCGCGCCGCAATCCAAAATAAAAACAACCTTAAGGCTGTTGTCACAATAGCAAGTTTATTACCGATCAGGGAGAGGGAACCGTAAAGTTGAGAGGAATGAGGTCGCGCTTGCCGCGTCCGGCGCCGAGGCGTATCCCCTTGGCATGGATTATCCGGCCGTGAAAATTCTGGCTCTGTTCACGTCTCTGGGTTTGTGGCTGACCTTGACGACCATGTTGGCCGTGTTGTTGCTGTGGTGCGGCAAGGCGCGGCTCGGCCGGTTTTTGCTGAGCGTGACGGCGCTGATGCTGGTCCTGATTGTTTTCTCGCCCCTGCAGCCTTGGCTCACCGGCGCACTCGAAGACCGCTTCGCCGCCGACCCGCCTTTGCCGGCGAGTATCGACGGCATCATCGTGCTGGGCGGCATGATCCGGCCGGCGGTCAGCCGGGCGCGCCGTCGTCCCTCTGTCAATGACGCCGCGGAACGCCTGCTGGAAGGCGCGCGCCTGGCCCGCCTTCACCCGGAAGCCAAACTGCTGTTCACCGGCGGCAGCGCCGACCCGTGGGACAGCGGCGCGATCGAAGCGGTCTATGCCGCCCAGCTGCTGCACGAATTGGGCGTCACTGACGACCGTCTGCTGATCGAGGATAAAGCCCGCAACACCCATGAAAACGCCCTGTTCGCTCGCGCCATGGCGGCGCCCATGCCGGGCCAGACCTGGGTGCTGGTCACTTCGGCGGCGCATATGCCGCGCGCCATCGGCGCATTCCGCAGCGTGGCCTGGCCGGTGACCGCCTGGCCGGTCAATTATGTAAGCGGCGGCAACGCGTCCTGGGCGGCCGAGGATGTCGCCACGCTTCGGTTTTACGTCCTGAGTCGAACCCTGCATGAATATGTGGGTTTGCTGTATTATTGGCTGCGAGGCTGGAGCGACGCCCTATTTCCGGCGCCGGCGGCCTTGTCGACTTCACGCTGACGTGGCACAAGGGCGCCATGGTACGACTTTTCCTCGCTCTCACTTTGCTGTTGTCGATGCATGCTCCTGCGCGTGCCACCGACGCGTTCGACCAATGGCTGGCCGCCTTCAAGCTCGATGCCGCCGCCGCCGGACTGGCGCCTGATTTACTGGAACGTACCCTCGCCAATCTGCGCCCGCTCGATGGGGTGCTGGAACGGGACCGTCGGCAGCCTGAGTTCTCGGTGACCTTTGACAGCTATATGCGGGCGACGGTCAGCCCGGCGCGGGTCGCGGAGGGGCGCAAGCGTCTGGCGGCCGGCAGGACTTCACTGGCACGGATTGCCGCCGCCAGCGGCGTACCGGCGCCGCAGATCGTCGCGATGTGGGGAATCGAAAGCGATTATGGCCGCGTCACCGGCAATTTTCCGGTCTTGGCGGCGCTCGCGACGCTGGCCTATGACGGACGCCGCGGCCCCTATTTTCGCGGCGAACTGATCAAGGCGCTGACCATGATCGCAGGCGGCGTCGCGCCCGAGCGTCTGCGCGGCTCTTGGGCCGGGGCGATGGGGCAATGCCAGTTCATGCCCTCAACCTATCTGTCTTTTGCGCGCGCCGCCGAGGGGGGCGGACCGGCCGATATCTGGAACCTGCCCGACGATGTGTGGGCGTCGATCGCCAATTATCTGGCCGGATTGGGGTGGCAGAACGGCGTTCCGTGGGGTATGGCGGTCAGATTGCCGCGCCATGGCGTCGCAGCACAGCTGTTTGGGCTGGACCATGCCCGGCCGCTGCAGGATTGGCGGCGGCTCGGGCTGCGCCGTGCCGACGGCAAGAGTTTGCGCGGCGGCACTGAGACCGAGATGGCGCTGATCCATGTCGATGAAGGCAAGGACGGCGGCGGCAGCGGACCGGTCTATCTGGTCGGCGACAATTTCCGGGCCTTGCTGCACTGGAACCGTTCGTTCTTTTTCGCAGTGGCGGCGGGAAGTCTTGCCGACCGGCTCTCGAACCGGTAGTCTACCATATATGGGAATTGATTTACGCGCATTCACCAGATGATGCGGCAGTGGACCCGGGCGAGCGGGCTGCTGGGAATGCTGGCCTGCTGTGTTTGGCTGTTCGGTTGCAGTACCGGCAAACCGCCGCCCACCAGCTATCACGTCATCGACAACACCGCCCCGCCGTCCGGCGGCGGCTACAAGATTGGCAAGCCCTACCAGATTGGCGGTGTCTGGTACTATCCGGCACCCGATTTCAGCTATGACGAAACCGGCGTCGCTTCCTGGTACGGGCCTGATTTTCACGGTAAATTCACCGCCAATGGCGAAGTGTTCAACCAGAACGACGTAACCGCGGCACACCGCACTCTGCCGATGCCCTCCATCGTGCGGGTAACAAATCTCGAAAATGGCCGTTCGATCCTGGTGCGGGTGAATGACCGCGGTCCCTTCGCCCATGGTCGCATCCTCGATCTCTCGAAGCACGCCGCCGAATTGCTGGCGATCGATCTGCAAGGCACCGCGCGGGTGCGGGTGCAGATCATGGCCGATGAAAGCCGCATTCTGGCGCTGCAGTTGAAAGGCGGCGAGGAAGCGTCGCCGTTGGTGGCGGCGCCACGTGTCGAGGTGCAAAGCGAATCGCTGCCGCCGACCCAGGGGCGGGCCGCGCCACCAGGGAAATCGCGACCCGCCAAGGCGCCGCCGCCGGCCCCAGCGGTCGCTGCGATGGTGCCGGTGGATCCCCAGTCGCTCGATCGCCAAACGGTCCAGATCGGTGCGCCCCGGACCACCCAACTTTTTGTCCAGGCCGGCGCCTTCAGTCGTTTCGACAACGCCAATCGCATGAGCGCCGCCTTGTCGGCGGTGGGTCCGGCCGGCATTTCGCAGGTGCAGACCAGGCACGGCGCGATATTTCGGGTGCGATTGGGGCCGCTGGCCAGCCTGGCCGATGCCGACCAGATGTTGGAGCGGGTGATTGCGTCGGGCTATCCCGACGCGCGATTGGTCGCAGATTGATCCCCTTTTAGAGGTTGCCTTATCATGCGTTATTTCGCGCTCCCGCTGTCCCTGCTGACGCTGCTGCTGGCAGGGGCCCCCGTCGCCGCCGGTTCGGCCGAGCCACCGTTCCAGACGGCGGCCAAACAGGCGATCGTCATCGATTACAATACCGGCGCCACCTTGCTGGAGAAAAATGCCGACGAGCTGATGACACCCTCGTCGATGAGCAAATTGATGACCGTCTATATGGTGTTTTCGCGTCTCAAGGATGGCAGCCTCAAGATGAGCGACTCTCTGCCGGTCACCGAGACCGCCTGGAAGCGGCATTACAAGACTGACGAATCGCTGATGTTCCTGCCGGTGCATGGCAGCGCCACCGTCGAAGAATTGTTGAAAGGCGTGATCATACAATCCGGCAATGATGCCTGCTCCGTGCTGGCGGAGGGACTTTCCGGCAATGAGGAAGCTTTTGCCGCCGATGAAACCCAAGTCGGCAAGGGGATCGGCCTCAAGAATTCCACCTTCAAGAACGCCAGCGGCGTGCCCGAACCGGGTCACCTGATGACGGCCCGCGATCTGGCGGTGCTGGCCAGCCGGCTGATTCGCGACTTTCCCGACTATTATCCGCTGTTCGCGGAAAAAAGCTTTACCTACAACAACATCAAGCAGGACAACCGCAACCCGTTGATCTGGGGCGACATCCCCGGCGCCGACGGTCTCAAGACCGGCCATACCGAGGATGCCGGCTATGGGGAGGTGGGCTCGGCGCTGCGCAATGGCCGGCGCGTCATCGTCGTGTTGAACGGACTGCCCAGCATCAAGGCGCGCGCCGAGGAGTCGCAGCGGCTGATGGAATGGGCATTCCGCGAATTCGACGATTTTCATGTGTTGAAAGCCGGTGAAGTGGTTGGCGAAGCCCCGGTGCGGGACGGTGTGAAAGCGAGCGTGCCGATGCAGGTGGAAAATGAGGTGGTGGTGACTTTGCCGCGCAGTGCCCGCAGCGACATTCAGACCGCGCTTAGTCCGATTGAAGTGACGGCGCCGGTTGCCAAAGGGTCCCCGGTCGGCAGCGTGACGATCAGCGCTCTGGGGCATGTCGAGCGCCGGGTACCGCTACTGGCGGCCGCCGAAATCGCCCGCCTGGGTCTGATCGGCCGGCTGCGCCGCCAATTGTCCGCGCTGATCGGCCGCTAAGACGGTGACGACGCCAGAACCTGGACGCTTCATCACCTTCGAAGGCGGGGAGGGGGCCGGCAAAACGACCCAACTGCGATTGTTGGCGCTACATCTGCGCGGACTCGGCCGCGATGTCGTGACGACGCGGGAACCGGGCGGCTCGACCGGCGCCGAGCAAATCCGCGATTTGCTGGTGCAAGGCGCTGCCGGCCGCTGGGACGGCGTCAGCGAAGCGCTGCTGCATTTCGCGGCGCGGCGTGACCATCTGCGTCACACCGTGTGGCCGGCTTTGCGTCAGGGAAGCTGGGTACTGTGCGACCGATTCGCCGATTCGACGACCGCTTACCAGGGTTATGGCTTCGGAGTCGCTCTGGCGTCGATCGAGCAGCTCTATCAGCTGGCGGTCGGCGATTTCCAGCCCGACCTGACGCTGATCCTGGATCTGCCGGCGGCGCAGGGACTGGCCCGGGCGGTGGCGCGGGGCGGCGACAACGACCGCTATGAGCGGATGGATTTGGCCTTTCATCAACGCCTGCGCGATGGATTCTTGCGAATTGCCGAGGCGGCGCCGCGCCGCTGCGCGGTGATCTCGGCAGAGGACACGGTGGACGCGATCGCGGCAAGGATCCAGACGGCGGTCGAGCAGAGGCTGGCATGAACGAACAGCCCGAGTTGCTGGGTGGGGCGCCCACCGACAGGTGCACGCTGATCGGTCAGGAGGCCGCCGAGCAAGCTTTTTTGCGGGCCTGGCACAGCGGGCGGCTGGCGCATGCCTGGCTGTTGAGCGGCCCCAAGGGGGTCGGCAAGGCAAGTCTGGCCTTTCACATCGCCCGTTTCGTGCTGGCCGGCGGTCACAGCCAGCCCGCTCTGTTCGGTGCCCCCGACAGTCTCGCCATCGCCCCAGACCACCCGGTATCTCGCCGCATCGCATCAGGAGGGCATGCCGATTTCCGATTGGTCGAACGCGGTTGGACCGATGACAAACAACCGCGGCGACGCAGCGAGATCACCGTCGACGAAGTGCGCGACATCGGCGCCTTCCTCTCCATGACGCCGGCCGAAGGTGGCTGGCGGGTGGTCATTGTCGACGCGGTCGACGAAATTAATCGAAATGGCGCCAATGCGTTATTAAAGATTCTTGAGGAACCGCCGAAGCAAGCGCTGCTTTTGCTGGTGGCCCATAATGCCGGCCGCCTGCTGCCGACTTTGCGCTCGCGCTGCCGCCTTTTGGCGCTGCCGCCCTTGTCGCCGTCGGCCGTGATCGCCGCGCTGCGCCGCGCCGACCCGAAACTGGACAATGAAGAGGCGGCCGGTCTGACCCAGCTCGCCGAAGGCAGCATCGGCCGGGCGATGGCGCTGCACAGCCAGGGCGGCCTTGCGCTCTATCGCGACATGGTGCGGCTGCTGGAGGGTTTGCCGCATTTGCGGATCAGCGAATTGCACGATTTCGCGGACCGGTTTGCCCGCCAAAACGAGGGATTGAAGCTGCTGGGAGTCCTCTTGACCGGCTGGCTGGCGCAAGCGCTGCGTCTTGCCGCGGGTGGCAGCACGCATGATGTTTCTCCTCAGGATGTCAGCTTGCAGCGTCGCTTGATGCAGCAGACCGGCATCGAGCGCTGTTTGTCGCTGTGGGAAGGATTGCAGACTCTGTTCGACCGGGCCGACGCCGTCAATTTGGACGGCCGCCAGGTCGTGCTGAACGCGTTCCTGGCCGTGGAGAAGGCCTGCCGGTCGTAAAGGCGGCTTGATCCGGACGGCGGGCTATGGGACAAAACCGCTCCAACCTCATTTGGCGGAGCAGATGCGCATGTCGGGGCCGCGTCATTATTACCTGACGACGCCGATCTATTACGTCAACGATGCCCCCCATATCGGTCACGCCTACACCACCTTGGCCTGCGATGTGCTGGCGCGTTTCAAGCGACTTGACGGCTATGAGGTAAAATTCCTCACCGGCACCGACGAACATGGACAGAAGGTGGAGAAATCGGCGCAGGCCGCCGGTCTCGCGCCCCAGGACTTCACCGATCTGGTGTCTCAGAATTTCCGCGATCTGGCGCGCAAAATGGGGTTCAGCAACGATCTGTTCATCCGTACCACCGAAGCGCGCCACCGCATCGCCAGCCAGGCGCTGTGGCTTCGGCTGGCCGAGCGCGGCGAGATCTATCTCGGTGTCTATGAAGGCTGGTATTCGGTGCGTGACGAGGCCTACTGGGCCGAGGATGAACTGCAGCAGGGGTCGGACGGACAGAAACTGGCGCCGACCGGTGCGGTGGTGGAGTGGGTGTCCGAGCCCAGTTATTTTTTTCGCCTGTCGGCATGGGGCAGCCGGCTGCTGGCCTTCTATGAAGCCAATCCCGACTTCATCGCGCCGATAGCCCGGCGAAATGAGGTGATCAGCTTCGTCAGAGGCGGCCTCCAGGACCTGTCGATTTCCCGCACCTCGTTTCGTTGGGGCATCGCGGTACCGAGCAACCCGGCACACATCATCTATGTGTGGCTCGACGCCTTGACCAATTACATCACCGCACTCGGCTTTCCGGATCTGACCGGCGACTATGCCCGTTTCTGGCCGGCTGACCTGCATATGGTCGGCAAAGACATTCTGCGCTTTCACGCGGTGTTTTGGCCGGCTTTTCTGATGGCCGCCGGTCTGGCGCCGCCCAAGCGGGTGTTCGCGCATGGCTGGTGGACCAATGAAGGACAGAAAATCTCGAAGTCGCTCGGCAATGTCATCGACCCGGTAGCGCTGATAGACCGCTATGGTCTCGACCAGGTGCGCTATTTCCTGCTGCGCGAAGTGCCGTTCGGCGCCGATGGCGATTTTTCGCACCGCGCCCTGATCCAACGCATCAACAGCGAACTGGCCAACGAACTCGGCAATCTGGCGCAACGCTCTTTGTCGATGATCAACAAGAATTGCGTTGCGATGACGCCCTTGCCGGCATTGTTCACGGCGGAAGACCAAACGCTGCTCGACCATGCCGCCACCTTGTTGCCGCTGCTGCGCGCCGCTTTCGACCGCCAGCTCTTCCATGAGGGCTTGGAAATCGTGTGGCAGGTGGTGCGGGCCGCCAACGGCTATGTCGACCGCCAGGCGCCTTGGAGTCTCAAGACCAAGGATGTCGACCGCATGGGAACCGTGCTCTATGTGCTGGCCGAGACCGTGCGACGTATCGCCCTGGTGCTGCAGCCGGTCATGCCGGAATCGATGGCCAGTCTGCTCGACCAATTGGCGGTACCGGCGACGGAGCGGGGTTTTGGCAGCTTTGATCATCCGCTGCGGCCCGGCTCGGTGCTGCCGGCGCCCAGGGGTGTATTTCCGCGCGAGGTGATGCCGATCGAAGGGACGGCGTGATGCTTATCGACAGCCACTGTCATCTCGATTTTCCCGAATTCGCCGCCGATTTCGCGTTGCTCCTGCAACGCGCCGAAGAAGCCGATGTCGGGCTGATGCTGACCATTTGCACACATCTTGCCCGGTTCCCGGCGGTGCTGGCGCTGGCCGAACGCCATCGTCAGATCTATTGCACGGTCGGCATCCACCCGCACGAAGCGGCCGCCGAGCCGGCGGTCAGCGCTGAGCAGCTGGTCGCCCTGGCCGACCATCCCAAGGTGATCGGCTTTGGCGAAACCGGTCTCGATTATTTCTACCAGCACAGCCCGCGCGACCAGCAGATCGCCAATTTCCGCGCCCATATCGCGGCCGCCCGGCAAACGCAATTGCCGGTGGTGATCCACAGCCGCGATGCCGATGACGATACCATCGCCATCCTCACCGAGGAAATGGCGCTGGGCGCCTTTCCCGGACTGATTCACTGTTTCAGCTCGGGGCGGCGGTTGGGCGAGGCTGCGGTGGCGCTTGGCCTTACAGTTTCGCTGTCAGGTATCCTGACCTTCAAGAAGTCCGACGATCTGCGCGCCATTGCCGCCGATTTGCCGCTGCAAAAACTGCTGGTCGAGACCGACTCGCCGTTTCTGGCGCCGATGCCTTTTCGCGGCAAGCGCTGCGAACCTGCCTATGTCGTGCGCACCGCCGAAAAACTGGCCGAGATCAAAGGACTGGCCCTCGATCAGGTGGCGGCCGCCACCACCGACAATTTCTTCGCGCTGTTCCGCAAGGCGGTGCGGTGAAAATTACCGTCCTGGGCTGCGGTGCGGCCGGCGGCGTGCCGACCGTCAGTCAGGGCTGGGGCGATTGCGATCCGACCAACCCGAAAAACCGCCGCCGACGCCCGTCGATCCTGGTGGAAGCGGCCGGCCAAACCCTGCTGGTCGACACCGGCGCCGATTTGCGTGAGCAGCTTTTATCGGCCGCTGTCAGACGGTTGGATGCGGTGCTTTATACGCACGCCCATGCCGATCACCTGCACGGCATCGACGATCTGCGTGAAATCAACCGCGCCATGGGAGGACCGATTCCGGCCTATGCCAACGCCGAGACATTGGCCGATATTGCGCAGCGCTTCGGCTATGTGTTCACGCCACTGCCGCCGAAGGCCAAGAACATCTTCAAGCCCTGGCTGATTCCGACGCCGATCGAGGACCGCTTCGCGGTCGGCGGACTCGAGGTCACAGCCTTCGATCAGGATCATGGCTTCAGCCGCACCACCGGCTTTCGCTTCGGCCGGGCGGCCTACAGCACCGACGTGCTGGAGCTGCCGGAAGCGTCGCTGGCGCAGTTGCAGGGACTCGATCTTTGGATCGTCGGTTGCCTGCTCGACCTGCCGCACAGCACCCACGCCCATATCGCCAAGGCCTTGGCCTGGCGCGAAATTGTCAAACCGAAACATATGGTGATCACCCACATGAGCGGGCGGCTGGATTATGCGCGACTCGCCGCCAGCCTGCCGGACGGAGTCGAACCGGCCTATGACGGCATGGTGCTGACGCTGCCGTCCTCGGGCTGAATTCGCTTGTAAAGTCCGACGATTGGCGCCACATGGGGCACATCGATCCGGTCGCACGAGAGGCGCCTGCATGTCTGGCGACGACAACAAGGTTTCCGGGTCCGACGCGCCCGAGACACCGGCAAAAATTGCGCAATCGACCTCGGACCGACCGCCTCCCCCGGCAGAGCGGCATATCGTCACGCCGCACCTGACCCCGGCACCGGCGCCGCGCCGCTGGGTGAGGCGGGGCCTGTTCCTGCTGCTGCCGCTGCTGCTGATATTGGGCGCCGTCTGGTATGTCACCGGCGGCGCGGTGATGTCGACCGACGATGCCTATGTCGAAGCCGACAAGGTCGGTATCTCGACCGATGTTTCCGGCATCGTCGCCGCCATCGAGGTCGCTGAAAATCAGTCAGTCGCCGCCGACCAGGTGCTTTACCGGCTCGACGATCTGCCGTTCCGGCTGGCGCTGGCACGCTCCGAGGCGCAGCTCGGCATGGCGGCGGACAGCCTGGACGCGCTCAAGGCGAATTATCGCGAAACAGAGGCGCAGATCAGACAGGCGGAAATCGATGTCGATTATTTTGCCCACGAGCTGCACCGCCAGCAGGGACTGCTGGACGCCCATGTCGCCTCGCAGGAGACCTTCGATCTGGCCCAGCGCAATTTGCAGAATGCGCGCCAGAAGCGGGTCTCGACGCGGCAGCAGCTGGCCGCCATCGCCGCCAACTTGAATGGCGATCCCAACGGTCCGATCGAGCAGAATCCCCGCTTTCTCGATGCGCTGGCACAGCGTGACGAAGCGGCCCGTCAACTGGCCCACACCGTCGTCAAAGCGCCGTTCGCCGGCATCGTCACCAATGTTCCGGCGATAGCAAAAGGCAAGTATCTGCAAGCCGCCGCCATCGCCTTCTATCTGGTGGCCGCCGATCATGTCTGGGTCGACGCCAATCCCAAGGAAACCGAGCTGACCTACGTACAACCGGGGCAGGCGGTCAGCGTCACCGTCGACAGCTATCCGGAGGCGCACTGGAGCGGTACGGTGGAAAGCATCAGCCCGGCCGCGGCGCAGGAATTCGCGCTGTTGCCGGCGCAGAACAGCAGCGGCAATTGGGTCAAGATCGTCCAGCGCATTCCGATGCGGGTGCGGGTAAATCTGGGCGAGGGGAGGCAGCCGCCCTTGCGCGCCGGCATGAGTGTCCAGATTGCCGTCAGCACCGGCCATCGGCGCGGCTTGCCGCCTTTGCTGAGCGGCTTGTTCACCGCGTCGCGAACGGGTTCGTGATGCCGCCAGGGCCTGCCGCAAACGGCATCAACCATGCAGCGATCACCGTCTGCGTGATGCTGGCGAGCCTGATGCAAGCGCTCGATACCACGATCGCCAACGTGGCGCTGCCCTATATGCAAGGCAGCGTTGCTGCCAGTCAGGATCAGATCGATTGGGTGCTTACGTCCTATATCGTGGCAGCGGCGATCATGACGCCGACCACCGGCTTTCTGGCCGGCCGCTTCGGTCTCAAACGGGTGTTCCTGGTCTCGATCGCTGGATTCACGGTCGCCTCGATCTTGTGCGGCATGGCGCAGTCCCTGATCGAGATCGTGCTGTTCCGCGTCCTGCAAGGTCTGTTCGGGGCGGCGCTGGTGCCGTTGGCGCAGACCACGCTGCTCAATATCAATCCGCCCGAGAAACAGGGGTCGGCGATGGCGCTCTGGGGCATGGCGGTGATGGCCGGTCCGGTGTTGGGACCGGTGGTCGGCGGCTGGCTGACGGAGGTCTATAGCTGGCGTTATGTGTTCTATATCAATTTGCCGATCGGCATCCTGGCGTTCTTCGGTATGAGCGCTTTTCTGCCGGAATCGCCCAAGAACAAGGGTGAAAAGCTGGATTGGTTCGGCTTCGGCACGCTGAGCCTGGCGATCGCCGCCCTGCAGGTGCTGCTCGACCGTGGCGAGGAACTCGACTGGTTCGATTCCGGTGAAATCGTCGGCGAAACCATACTCGCTGCGGCGTCGTTCTATCTGTTCCTGGTCCATACCTTCACCTCGGCCACGCCCTTCGTTCGACCGACACTGTTCCGCAACCGCAACTTCGCCGCCGGCATTCTGTTCGTGGCAATCGTCGGACTGACCTATTATGCCTCGATGGCGCTGCAGCCGCCATACCTGCAGGATCTCATGCAATTTCCGGTCGTCACCGCCGGTCTGGTGATGGGACCGCGCGGCGTCGGCACGATGGCCGCCATGATGGTGGTCGGCAAGCTGGTCGGCCGCGTCGATACGCGGTTGCTGCTGGGCATTGGACTCGGTCTCAGCGCCTGGACCTTCTCGGTGATGACCGGATGGACACCGGCCATTTCCGCCGGCACCATCGTCACCATCGGCGTGATTCAGGGCATCGGGCTCGGTTTTCTCTTCGTGCCGCTCAGCCTCGTCACCTTATCGACGCTGCCGACCGACTTGCGCGCCGAAGGCGCCGGACTCTATAGCCTGTCGCGCAATATGGGGTCCAGCATCGGCATCTCGGTGGTGAACAGTCTGTTGAACCGCAACACGGAGATCAATCACGCCGGCATCGTCAACGCCGTCACCGGGATCAACAGCAATTTCCAGTCCGAGCCGATCGCCCGCTGGTGGAATCCGGCGACCGCCGTCGGGCGCGCCGCGCTCGACGCCATGATCACCCGGCAGGCGCAGATCATTTCCTTCATCGACGATTACAAGCTGCTGATGATCGCCACACTGGCGGTTTTCCCGCTGCTGATCGTTTTCAAGAAGCCGTCGGGCGGTATCACCACGCATACGGTGGTGGAGTGATGGCGGCGTTGCGCTTCAAGGGCGTGGCGCTCTGTCTGGCCGTGACATGCGCCGGCTGCACGCAGGGCCCGGATTTCGTGCCACCACCGCCGCCGGCGGTGGCAGACTATATCGCCGCCGACGAAGCCAAGGGCGAGGCACCGGGCCCGACCCAGCTTTTTCTGTCGGGCGAGGGCGTCACAGCGGCTTGGTGGACTCTGTTCCAGGCGCCCGAGATCGACGCTCTGGTCGCGCAGGGCATTGCCGGCAGCCCGACCCTGGCCAGCGCCACCGCGCGCCTGAGCGAAGCCCAGCAGACGCTGGCGGCGGCGGTCGGCGCGGCGGGTCCCGCGGTGGATTTCGCGGCCAGCGCCACGCGCGAGAAACTCAATACCGCATCCTTTGGTCTGCAACCCAATAGCCTGCCATTGCCGGCCAATTTCAATGTCTATCAGGTTGGTCCGACCGCTCGCTACGCGCTTGACATATTTGGCGGAGCGCGCCGGCAGATCGAGCAGGCTTCTGCCTTGGCCGAGGTTCGCCGCTATCAGCGCGACGCCGCCTGGCAAAGCCTGACCGGCAATATCGTGACCGAAGCCATCTGGATGGCGACGCTGCGTGCCGAGTTGCAGGCGATCCAGGACATCATCGAGATCGACCGGCAAAATCTCGGGCTGGTGCGCACCGAACGTCGATCGGGAACGGTGCCCGACATCGACGTTACCACCGCCAACAGCCAGCTCGCCGCCGACGAGACCATGCTGCCCGGCCCGCAACAGCAGAGGGACGTGGCGCGCCATGCACTGGCGGTTCTGCTCGGCTTGCCGCCGGCCGATTGGCAGCCGCCCGAGCTGGATTTGTCGGCACTGACGCTGCCCTCCCGAATTCCGGTCAGCCTGCCATCGGCGCTGGTGCATCAACGGCCCGACATTCTGGCCGCCGAAGCGCAATTACATGCCGCCAGCGCGCGGATCGGGGTGGCGACGGCGCGGATTTACCCGGACATCACATTGTCGGCCTCGATTGGCGCCGCCGCGCTGGATCCGGCACATCTGTTCAACCAGACCGGACTGTTGTGGAGCATCGCCGCGGGCCTGTCCCAGCCGGTCTTCGATGGCGGCATGCGCGAGGCCGAGCGGCGCGGCGCGCTGGCTTCGTTCCAGGCGGCCGCCGCCGATTATCGGGAGGTGGTGCTGCAGGCGTTTGGACAGGTGGCCGACCTGTTGCGTGCTCTCAGCCATGACGGGCAAATGCTGGCGGCCGAGCAGCGCGCCCTCGATATCGCCTCCGAATCGAAGACGTTGCACAAAATCCGCTATAGCGGCGGCGGCAGCGGCATCCTCGAGCTGCTGGACGCCGAGCGCCAATATCAGCGGGCGCGATTGGGCTATATTGAGGCCCAATCCCGGCGTATCCGCGATTTGATCCAACTGCAGGTGGCGATGGGCGCGGGCAGGTGGCAGGATGATGCGCCAGCCGGAGAAGGCCGATGACGAGCTATAAGACCCTATTGGTCCATCTTGATCCGCGATGCGCCAATCAGGCGGTCCTGGCGGTCGCCACCGACCTCGCTTTGCTGTTCTCCGCCAGAGTCATCGGCGTGGCGGGAGGCCATACGCTGCAGCCCGGCCTGGCGGCCGGCGATATCCTGTCGGCTGATTTGGTCGAGCGCGATCATCAGGAGAGTGTGCAGCAGCTGCACGACACCAAAGAGCGCCTGGAGACCGCATTGCTTGGCCGCGCCAGCGGGCTGGAGTGGTGCACAATCGGCGCCTTGACGCCGCTGGCCGAGCAGATCGCCACCATGGCTCGGGGCTGCGACATCGTCGTGACCGGCTCCGGGAAACTCGGATCTTCCTGGGATTGGTCGTCGCCTGAAATGATCAGCGATTTGGTGATGCGGGTCGGGCGGCCGGTCCTGGTGGTTCCGTCCGATGCCACCGGTTTACGGACCGGGCATGCGATCCTGGCCTGGAAGGACAGCAGAGAAGTCCGGCGTGCCGCTGCCGACTCACTGCCGCTGCTGGCGCGGATGCTCCGTGTTACCGTGATCGAGATCGCCGGCGATGAGGAACTGGCGGCCGCACGCGACCGCGTCACCGATGTTGCGCACTGGCTCGGTCGGCACGGCATCACCGCGGAAATTCTTGTCATGCCGGCGCAGGGCGACGACGCGGTGCGGCTGGATGGGGTCTTAGCCCAACAGGCCGCCGATCTGCTGGTGGCCGGCGCCTACGGCCATTCCCGCCTGCGCGAATGGGTGCTGGGCGGCGTCACCGCCGATTTACTGCTTCGCCCGCGCGCGCTGTCGCTTGTGTCGCACTGACGTAGCAGGAGAGAGAATGACGCCCTTCAAGAAAATTCTGCTGTGCTACGATTCGACCAGGGAGGGCCGTCGCGCCCTGATTCAGGGCGCCGATCTGGCTGAATCACTCGGCGCGGAAACGCACCTGTTGGCGATTGCTACCTCGCTGGTGGGCGGAGGCATGGTCGAGGTGCCGTCGCATGTGGCGATGCGCGAGGAAGAAAAGCGCATCCGGGACGTGCTGCGCGAAGGCGTCGAACGCCTGCGGGGGCGCGGACTGGTCGCCACCGGCCATCTGGCGATGGGCCGTCCGATCGACCAGATTCCGTTAGTGGCGCGTGCCTTGAGTGTCGATCTGATCGTGGTCGGGCACCGGCCTTGCGGCGTGGTGGCGCGCTGGTGGAGCGGGCCCGGCAATGCCGTGCTGCTCGATCAGGTCGCCTGCAGCATTCTGATTTCTATCAACCCAAGCGATCCGGCCGATTCGGCTAAGCCATAAGGGCGTTCTCCCAGCCCACTCTCAATCAGCCGATATGCGCGGTGCGGTGGGAAGCAGGTCGGGTCGTTAGTGTGAATGTTTCTTGGTTGATTGAGCAGCCACCTCCATCAAGTATCCACGTTAACAAAGACCACCAAACCATTGGTTTACAGTGACACTGAACTTAATTCGAAGTTTCGCGTTGGGACAACGGCAGCAGCCGCCTACACCCGTCTTGTCAACGCAGGTTGGATTCTTCTCATAATATACATTATGCGACAATCATGGATCTCAGCCAAAGGCCGCAGTTTACCGATGGATCCCCCGCTCTCCGCACTATGCATTAGACCTGATAGCCGTGTCGCTTGGGGCCATCTTGAGATCGACGCTTACTCGTCCATTCTGAAGGCCGCAACTTTGCCGTTTTCGCTTCCGCTCGCGCCATCGGATCTAGCATGTTAGTCTGCAAACAGGCAGCAAAGGTGGTCGATTCCACCGGTTTTGAATGTCGCGGGCTATCGCTTTTTCTTCTACGGCATGGAAGGAAAATAGCCGCCTCACATTCCATGTTGAACACGGCGAAAACGTTGCCAAGGACTGGTTGGACCCGGTGTGATTGACTGAGTCGATTGGCTTTCGTTCTCACGAACTCACGCGCCTGCGGGCTCTGGTGATCGAACATCGGGATAAGTTTCTGGAGGCGTGGCGTGACCACTTTAGCGATAAAATTTGATCCGACGGCTGTCGACGTCAAGGCCGATGACGCATTGCTGCGCGTAATTCTGGCGGACGGTCGTGAATTGGCAGTACCCATTGAGTGGTTCCCGCGCTTACGCGATGCTACATCTCAGCAGAGAGACAATTGGCGCCTTATCGGTCGCGGTCAGGGTATCCATTGGCCAGACCTCGACGAGGACATTTCAATTTCCAGCCTCCTGCGATCCGCCTGACGGCTGAAACTCCAAAGACAACCATTGGAACAAGACGTGATCTGCCCCTCCGTAGGGTCAGCGTCAAACGCCCGTCCCGACTTCAGACGGCCAGGAATGCAATCCCCGATTGGCGTTGAATTTTACGGCCGCACAAGCCCACTCCCTTTGCTGCCGTGGTCAGAAGCGCAAGTTCGGGGAGCGATTTTGCGCCTGTCTTTTTTCGGATGATGGATCGGTGCAGCTCAACAATTCGTTGGCTGATCCCGATATCGGCAGCGATATCTTTGCTGGTGCGACCGGCGACCACCAGGTCCAGGATCTGTTCCTGACGTTTAGTCAGACGAGCAAGCCTGTCGCTCGCGCCAATGCAGCTGTCGAATAAGGTGCAACTGCTGCAGGAATGCTCCAATGACGAGGTGATTCGCGACAACAAGTCGGCGGGCGAGATCGGCTTCTGGATCAAGTCCTCCGCCCCCAATTTCATCGCCTGCACCACCCTCGGCACGCTGCAGCATCCGGTAATGACAACGGTGGGAAGATATTGGGTGGAGTCCTTGAGCCGTTTCAGCAAGTCGAGGCCATCCATTCCGTGAGTCAGTTCGAGGTCCATCAACAGGCAGGCATTGGTCGCGGCGTGAGAAGACGCGAGGAAGGCCTCGGCATTGGCAAAATCCTCGACAATCAGATCATGCAGTTCCAAGAAGTCCCGCAATACCTGGCGAAGAACGGGATCATCTTCGACGACGAACACCTCTCTGCTTGAGGTGTGGTGCGGTTCTTGGCGTGAGATGTATGCTGACGACATGGTCTTTCTCCTCAAGCCGTTGCACCGAAAACCCCTTGATTTGCCCAAGAGTGGCGTGAACAGACGACGTCGCACCGCGATCATCGCGTCATCACCAGGTTCGTGCATTGATTCTGGTCAATTGTCCGGGTTGTCGGGCACGCCATGATCCCGGGAAATCGTGGGTCCGGTACTCTTGCCCCGACTCCCGTAGCAAATTTTCAGTCTTATCGTGACCTTCCATGACGGGTCGGAGGGCGCCTTCAAGGCGCTGGCCGAACGTGCTAGGGTGTTGGACAAACTTTAGGAATTCGCATGACCTACCTGCTTATAGCGGTCGGCGGCGCTTTGGGATCGACACTACGCTATTGGTTGTCAGGCTTGATCGCCAATTGGGTGGGCCAAACTTTTCCCTGGGGCACGCTGACGATCAACGTCACCGGTTCCTTCGCGATCGGTCTGTTCGCCAGTCTGACCGCGCCCGATGCGCGGTTCTATGTGCCGGGTGAATGGCGCCAGTTTTTCATGGTTGGCGTGTGCGGCGGCTACACCACCTTCTCTTCCTTCAGCCTGCAAACCATGACTCTGGCGCAGGACGGCGAATTGGCGCGGG
>Ga0302320_10002708_pt1 | contig 41441 bp, 36 predicted proteins | sample Bog_T0_3_FD_202130 | JGI IMG/M metagenome (GOLD analysis project Ga0302320, IMG submission 202130) | Peat permafrost microbial communities from Stordalen Mire near Abisko, Sweden - Bog_T0_3 | ecosystem: Environmental > Terrestrial > Soil > Wetlands > Peat | place: Sweden: Abisko, Stordalen Mire... | reverse complement strand
AACAAACTCAAGCATTTCCGGGCCGTCGCAACCCGATACGACAAGCGCGACGACAACTACCTGGCATCCGTCAAACTCGCCTCAATACGAATTTGGATGCGATTTAATGAGTCGATGGCCTAGAGCATGATTTTCCAGGGTAGAAGCAGTCTGCATTGCCGTCCGCAGAGGCGATTCTATCCTGGTGAATCATGCTCTGGCCGAATGGCAATTTAAGCGCGGCTGGCTGCGCAGGAATATCGTCGGCCAATGCGTATCAGCAGGCGTGTCACTGCCTGAAGATGGCCGGCAAAAAACCGGCATCGGGGTCCTAAGATCCGGTGATCAGCTTGACTTCCGGCCTCGCGAGATATTTTCGCGCTGCCGCTGCGATATCCGGCAGCGTGACTTGCTGGAGCGCCGCTTCGTACTTTCGCGCCAAATCGAGCTTTTCCGGCTTTTCCTGCGCATCGTCCAAAATAGACAGCCAATATTCATTGGACTGCTGCGCCTTTCGCAACCCCTGCAAGGCGGGATTTTTCGCTCTCACCAGATCGTCCGGCGTCAATTTGCCGGCTTCCAAATCCGCGGCGATATCATGAACCGCATCATAGAATTGCTGGGCCTGATCGGGCGGCAACTGCGCCATTGCCTGAACATAACCGTAATCGAACACGTCGGACAGGTTGTTGCCGACCCGCGCAACGTAGACCGTTCCGTTGCCGCGCAATCTGTCGAATAAGCGCTCCTCCATGACAGCGCTCATCAATTCCAGCGTGACGCTGTCCTGAGCATCCGGAAACTGCCCATGCGTGGGCCAGGCGATACTCACGATTTCCTGGCCCGCCTGGATACTGCCGGGAATTGTTATCGGCGCGTCGGTGCCGGTTGGAAAATGCGTGTTGTTGCCGGCACCGACCATGGGGTGGGCCTCTGCCCGATCCGGAAGAGCGCCAAAGGTCGCCGCGACAGATCGCATGGCTTCGTCGACACTGATGTCACCGACAATCGTAATATCAACAGCGCCATGCGCAAAAACAGGCGCCAGCAAGGATCTCAATTCTTCCACATTTGCGGCTTGCACCTCCGGACCCGTTGGCGAGACCCAGCGTTTGTCGCCGTCGTGCAAGATCGCAGGGGCCTTGAGTTGCATGATCGCAGCCGGATTTGCATCGATCTGCGCAAGCCGCGCGACATAGCTGCTCCGGACCTGCTCGAACCCCTCGGGCCGGAAACCGGGCGCCTCAAGGTAAGCCGCAAAGACTTGAAGCTGCGTATCAATATCGCCAGGCGTCGTGCGGCCGGAAAAGACAAAGCCATCCTCCCGCACGCCGAATGTCACCCGGTAGGATTTCGATGCCAGAATTCGTTGCATGTCTGTGAAGGACAATGCCTTCAGGCCCCCGGCGGGGACTGCGCCGGCGGCCCAGGCGGCGGTAAGGCGATCCTTCGGCAGATCCAGGCGACCGCCGCCGACCTTGACCGAGACAAGCACCTCATTGGATCGCAATTTGGACGGCCGTACGGTCAGACGAATGCCATTGGCGAAACGTGCAAACGTCGTTCCCAGATCGGCAACCTGTTTGGTCTCAACCACCGCCCCCGGCCTGCCAAAATTCGTATAAGGCCACGAAGTCTGCACCGGCGATTGGGGGGCGATAGCGGGGGCTGAAAGCGCTGACTTTTCCGTTTCCATAAAGGCCGATTTCACAGCCTGTTCACCGCCCGTGATTGGCTGAGGGCCCGAGACGAAGATCAATGGCCCACTGCCGCGAAAGACATTGCGCAGGGCGCCTGTGACGTCTTCAGCCTTAAGATCCTTCAGGTCCGCGTCCGAGGCGGCCAAATCATAGGCCGGGCTGGTATAAACGTCACCCTCGCCCATTTCTTCCAGTATCGAATCCACAATGGCGCGCGAAGGCCGCGTACCGGCAGAAAGGCTTGCGCCTTGAAATGACGTGTGCAGCTCCGTGATGGCCCGGTCCACTTCGTCCTGGGTGACCCCGGATCGCAGCACACCCACGCGTATTCTGTCGGCGCCATCCAGTGCCGCTTGCCAATGATCGGGCGCAAAACTGATCGCCAGCATGACAAGTTCCGCGGCATGCAATATCTGGTCCTGCGACGCACGAGCCCTGGTAAAGGCCGGCGCCGCCGAAGCGGCGGCATCCTGCAGGCGGCGATTCAATATCCGCAGGCCTACATAATTGATCAATGCGGATTTCTCCGCGGCGATGTCTTCCGGCTTTTGTTCGGGCGGCCTGACCCAGGCAATCTGGATTCGGGAAGAACTGCTGGGCGTGACAAACACCTTGGCTTCCAGCCCGCGCGACTGCGCGATGTTGATGGAAGGATCTCCGCCGGCGGGACCCGCGCCTTTCCAGTCGCCAAAAAATTCCTCAATCTTGGCCTTCACCCGGGCCGGGTCTATGTCTCCCACAACAATCAAAGTCGCCCGTTCCGGACGATAATAGGCTTGATAATAATCGCGAATGAGCGCGGTCGGAGCCTGGGCAATGATCGCGGGGTCGCCATTCGCCAAAGCTGTGGCGTGCGGATCCTGAAGCATGAAGTCGAGCTGGGATTGCAATGCGCGAAACGAAGGCGTATCGCGCAATTTCAATTCGGACAGTACCACGCCCGCTTCCGTCTTGGCCGCGGCAGGGTCAAGATTGAGGTTGCTGGCGATTTCCCGGGTGAAATTCAGCACGGTATCGACGGTCTGGTCATCCGATCTGGGCAAATCGAACTGGTAAACTGTCTGATCCTGATCGGTGGAGGCGTTGGTATCGGCTCCAAAACTGAGGCCCAGTCGCTCAAGCGTTTTGTCGATCTCGCCATCGGCGACATGGGCTGAACCACGAAACGCCATATGCTCCAGAAAATGGGCCAACCCGCGCTGAACAGGAGATTCCTGCATCGCGCCAGCAGCGATCCGGAAGCGGACGGACACCCCGCCGGTTGGCGTGCTGTTATGCATGATCGCATAACGCATTCCATTCGGCAGCACCCCGAACGTCGCCGCGGGATCAGGGGGTATATCACTCCTGGGCCATTCGGCGGATTGGGCCGGCATCGCGCAGGCGATGAAACATCCCGCGAATAAAGCCGTGCGGATTGCCGCACCAATTATCCTGAAACGCAACAATGCATCTCCGAGCGTTGACAGTAGGCATTTCTGTCCCCGCGCCATGGCACGGATAATTGACGTTGGGACGGGTGCCCAAACTGTAGCGGTTTCAAAAACAAGGGCAACAGTGAACACATTACCGCCATTTCATCGCCCGGTCTGGCGCAAGCCACTGCAAGGGTTTGCGATGCCAAGCGAGGACCGAACAGGTTCCCGCCGCGAGTTGGCATGCCGACATCGCTGAAGGGCGTCGGGGGCGGTGCAGCTTGGTTGCTTTATGATTTCGCGTGGGTGTTTGGCGGGGTCCGTCTTGGTGAATCGGCGGACCGCAATCTCACGGCCGGCAGACTGCAGCACCTGTCACCACGGGAATACGCAGCCTGAGGATAATCTTAAGATTGTGTAAACAAAGAAACAAGTACATCGTGTTTCATGTATAATGCTCTGCCTCAACGCCTGATTTTGCGCCAGATTCGAATGGATTCTGTGCCGGGACAGACGATCAAACAGTCAGGGATCGCGCACTTGCAGATCGTCGGGCTCGGCGTCAGCAGGCCCCCCCGGGAATGCCCGATAAATCAGACGCCACCGCAGCGGCGCCAGTGACAGTTCATTTCGCGAGGGGTTTTGCCGCCGACGCCGCCCGCCCATCACTGAACCCGATTTTGGCAGCGTCTGCCGCCATTGCGGCAGCGGGACCGTCGGAATGACGACAATTGCCCTCAAAGGAGGCGCCCACCTCGACCCCGAACGTATCGTGCAGAATGTCTCCCTCGACACGGCTGGTCGCGCAAAGAAACACTTTCTTGGCGCAGATGCGGCCGCGGACTGTGACATCGCTGGCGGCGATATCACCATGGATTTCGGCCTTCTCGCCTATCACGAGTCCGCCACTGCGCACATCGCCGTCGACGCGCCCATCAATCTGAATGTCTCCGGTAGAGGTCAGCGACCCGGTCACAACGAGATCGGCGCTGATAATCGAGGGTATCAATCCCGACGGAATTGCCTGTTTTGGCGCAGTGGGTTGCACCGCGCGGGCAGCCGGCGCTGACGCGGAGCCGTTTGTATTTGTGAACATGGATTTCAGCTCCATGAAATTGCCTGGTGAAGGAAACACTATCGTATCGGAGGGCTCTGATCTAGGCGGCATCGCAACCATAAAAGTGCTTGAATCAAAACGCCGGGACGACCGAGACTGACCCCAGAGTCGTTCAGCTTCAGCGGAGCAGCGAATAACGGCAAACGACATGACTTCCAGCAAGCCATTTCTTGAGGCTTGATAGCAGAGTGGTCCCGGTCCGGTGAAATACGATTACGCACTCGTGACGGTACCGCAAGGCGAAAAAGAGGTTGCGGAATTCGACTGGGACAGATTGTTCCCGTCGAAAAAACCCAACAGCGGAAAGTTCACTTTTTCCGTCATCGATGAATGTACCGGCATCGTCGGCAAACTCGTCACCCGCAATGCCTTCATTCACGGCCAGATCGATGGGCTGGTCTTCGCTGAGCATGTCACGGTCGAAAAGACCGCAACCGTGAAGGGCGTTATTTTCTGCCGGACGCTGAACATTATCGGCAGCGTAAACGCGCATATCATCTGCGACAGCGTTATTGTTCGCGATGGCGCCACATTGTCTTCGGTTCTGAAATATCGAACAATGAAAATTGAAGAAGGCGGCTCGGCTGCCGGGAGGTTCGAACGGCGAATCCTCATCGATCAGTCAGCCGAGGCATCTGCAAGGCGAGATTTCCCGACCCCGCATTTTAAGGCGGCTATGCGGGAATAGCCCCGGCCCGTCCCCATTGCTGTCATTGGCCCGCACGGGGCGCGGTCGAGCGAGGTCCCGACAGGATACGCACCACTGTGCGGCCATGGCAGAGACAATGTATCTGCATCTTGCGGACGACGGTTCGCCGTAACCGTGCCGGTTCCCATGACCTTGGAAGCAATGGGATTTCTCGCCTTTGCCGATTTCCCGTTGCGCGGTTCCGCATAAAATCATGGCCACCCACGACCGGCTTTCCCGACTGTGGGTTTGACTTGGCGCAAGGCCCCGCTCCCGCGGGGCGCGCAATATCGAGCCATGAGCATACTGCCGACCAATATTCAGCCGGCGGCTGCGGTTGTTTCCCCCATTCCCGGGAAGACGCGCCTGCGGTCCGGGTTTCTCCTGCGCCCTGCTGTCCTTTTTGGTATTGCCGTGGCGGTCATGGCTCTTATGGCGGCACTCTATTGGACTTTGCGCGGCGGCAGCACGGTCGCTTACGTCACCGCACCGGTAACCAGGGGCACCGTGGCGCGGTCCGTCTCGGCAACCGGCTCGGTCAATCCGGTTTTGACGATCACGGTCGGCAGCTATGTTTCGGGTGTGATCCAGGAAATTGACTGCGACTTCAACACCCGGGTGAAGAAAGGGCAATTGTGCGCGAAAATCGATCCGCGTCCTTATCAGGTGGTGGTCGAACAGGACCAAGCGGGCGTGGCAACGGCCAAGGCCCAGTTGCAAAAGGACCAGGCCAATCTGGCCTATGCGCAGGTGTCCCAGGCGCGTTATGCCAACCTGCTCGCCAGCAATGCCACGTCCCAGGACAGCAATGATATGGCGGTCAACGCGCTGAATCAGGCCCGCGCCCAGGTCGCCCTGGATCAGGCTACCATCGCGCAAAGAAACGCGGAGCTGGATGCCGCCAAGGTCAATCTCGGCTATACCAGTATCGCATCCCCGGTTGACGGCATCGTGGTCTCCCGCAATGTCACCATGGGCCAAACCGTGGCTGCAAGCTTTCAGACCCCCACCCTGTTCCTGATCGCCACCGATCTTTCCAAGATGGAAATCGACACCAATGTCAGCGAAAGCGATGTGGGCGGCGTGCATGTGGGAAACAAGGCGCCTTTCACGGTAGAGGCATTTGCAGACAGCACATTCGAAGGCGTCGTTACTCAGGTCCGGCAGGCGCCGCAAACAGTTCAGAATGTCGTCACCTATGACGTGGTTGCCACAGTGCCCAACGCGCAACTGCTCCTCAAGCCCGGCATGACGGCCACGGTGCGGGTCATTACCGCGGAGCGCGATAAGGTCTTGCGTGTGCCCGATCAGGCGCTTCGCTATGTTCCCGGCGGTATTTCCCCTTCCAGCGTGCAGGGCGAAGCCCCCGAACCGCAGATTTGGCTGCTGCACAACGGCCTTCCCAATCGTGTCGCCGTCAAAACCGGCCTGGACGATGACACCTACACCGAGATCGTGAGCGGAGACGTCCGGGAAGGTGACAGCGTCATTGTCTCGGAGCAAGGCAGCACTGGCAGCAAGGGCGCGGCCACCGCCCCAGCGATGCGTTTGCCGTGAATATCTCCGTCGGCATATCCGCGCCGGTGATCAAAGTTCACGAATTGGCCCGCACGTTCCATGTCGGTGATGTCGATGTCCTGGCGCTGCGCGGTGTCGATCTTGCCATCGAACGCGGCGAGTTCGTCGCCATCATGGGTTCGTCCGGTTCCGGAAAATCCACCTTGATGGCGATCCTGGGCTGCCTGGATCGGCCCACAAGCGGACAATATTTCTTCGAAGGCGAGGATGTCGCGGGGCTTGCCGAACCGGCCCTGGCTTCCATCCGCAGCGAAAAGCTCGGTTTCGTGTTTCAAAGTTTCAATCTTCTGGCCCGGACGAGCGCGCTGGAAAATGTCGAATTACCGCTTATCTATGCGGCGGCCCATTTGCCCAGGGCAGAGAGGGCGGAGCAGGCCCGCATTGCTCTGAAACTTCTGGGGCTGGCGGAACGCGGGCGCAACACGCCCGGCCAGCTTTCCGGCGGCCAACAACAACGAGTCGCCATCGCGCGCGCCCTCATCAATGCGCCCTCCGTCCTGCTTGCCGACGAACCGACCGGCAATCTCGATACAAGGACATCGCATGAGATCATGGAAACGCTGGTGTCGCTCAATCGGGAGCGTGGCCTGACCATCGTTCTGGTAACACATGAATCCGATATCGCCGCCTATGCCGATCGCATCATCACTATGAGCGATGGCAGGATTCAATCAGACAAGCGTAACGACTGTCCCGTGTCAGGACCGAAGACGGCGGTCAGGCCGGCCAATCGAGTTAAGCCGGTCCTTGCCGGGCCGGTCGATGCCGCCGCCAGGCTGGCCGGATCCGCTTCATTCGCCATCATGATTGTGACCGCCGCGATGCAGGCGATTTTTCGCAACAAGATGCGCTCCATGCTGACAATGCTGGGCGTTTTTATCGGCGTTGCGGCCCTGATCGCAATGGTCGATGTCGGCCAGGGCGCCAATGATGCCGTCCGCAAGCAGATCGAGAGCCTGGGCACCAATCTTCTGGTGGTCCTGCCCGGCGCCACAACGTCGGGAGGCGCGCGCGGCGGCTCCGGCAGCGCCTCGACCCTCACCGTCGCCGATGCCGGCGCAATCCAGCGGGACGACAAGGCAGTCGGCCAGGTGAGCTATCTCATCCGCCAGTCGGGACAGATCCTGTACGGCAACCAGAACTGGACGACCGGCATTCAGGGCGTCACGCCGAATTACCCACCGATTACGAATTGGCAAATCGCTTTCGGACGCGGCATATCGCAAACAGACGAAAACAATTCGGCGCTCGTCGTGCTCATCGGGCAGACGGTCTGGCACCAGCTCTTCGGTCAATATGCCAATCCGATTGGCGCCATGCTGATCGTCAAGGGTACGCCGCTGCGCGTCATTGGCGTTCTTGGATCCAAGGGACAATCCACCTTCGGGACCGACCAGGATGACCTTGTCATGATTCCATTCACCACAGCGGAGCGCAAAGTCCTTGGCGTCGCCGCTCCAAGCCAGGCAACCCAAGTCAACGCGTTTTATGGCACCGTCACCAATCCCTATGGGATTCAGCCGCGCCTGACGGGTTTCGTCAATCAGATCTATGTCCAGGCGGCGACGCAGGATCAGGTGCAGGCAGCGATGGATCAGCTGACGCATACCCTGGCGTTGCGGCATCATGTTCGGCCAGGAGATCCAAACGATTTCTCTGTCCGCAATCTCAGCCAGATCGCAAGCACCGCGCAAGGAAGCAGCCAGACCCTGTCCTACCTGCTTGCGGCCGTCGCCTCCATCTCGCTCCTGGTCGGCGGCATCGGAATCATGAACATCCTCCTGGTTTCGGTGACGGAGCGCACGCGCGAGATCGGCTTGCGCATGGCGATCGGCGCGCGGCGCCTTCATGTCCTGTTGCAGTTTCTGGCGGAGGCCGTGTTGCTGAGCGTGGTGGGCGGCGTTGCCGGCATTCTCGGCGGACTGGCGGCGTCCGAGGCGATCTCCGTCATCGCAGGCTGGCCTACCCCAATCGTCTGGTCCGCCATCGGCGGCGGTTTTTTGTTTTCCGCACTGGTGGGAATGTTCTTTGGCTATTACCCGGCCCGCAAAGCCGCTCATTTCGATCCGATCGAAGCCCTGCGGTTCGAGTAATCTGACACATCGAGACTTAAACATTCTTGGAGGGAGCGACAGCACAAGAATACCGGCGCCGGCGCCTGAAACGGACAACTAGGCGCCGTCGGGATAGCCCACGGACTGGGCGAACAGCACGCGCTGTTCGGGCCGCAGGCCCATCGCCCTTGCCAGGCGGTCCTTGTCGCAATTGTGAAACCAGGCCGCCAAACCCTCAGCGGCGGCATAGAGATAGACATTGGCCGCGATCATTCCGGTGTCGACATAACAATAGGCCTTCTGCACCTCGGGATCCTGCAGCCCGATATCCTTGTATCCCCTGGTAGCAGTCAGCCGATGGATGTCGGCGACATAGATGATCGTCAGCGGCGCCTCGGCGTCGACGCTGTGCTGGCCCGGCGTCAGCGCCACGGACCGCAAATCCTCGGCAAGGACAGGCTGCAAAAGGTGTTTCTTGGCATCATAGAGAAATGTCCCGTCCTTCCGGGCGACATACAAATCGATTTCCTGGGAATTGCTGGCAGACGCCGCTGTCCGGCCCGGAACGCCAAAAAGGTCCGCCGGACGATTAATCCCGAATGCAGCCCAAAGCAGGTTGGAAACAATTTGCGATGGCAATATTGCCGCACTGATGTCGCGGATTGTCTTGCGATGGCCCAAAGCCGTGAAGACCGAGCAATTACTTGTCTTTGCCGGTGTGGGAAGGCGCACGGCAGCCGGGGAGTATTTTTTCGACGAAAAAAGCGCCATAACCGTCTCTAAAATGCCATTTTCTCAATCTGACGTGCCAGCTGGCAATTGCCATTGACCTGAATCAATTGGAACAGGCGGCGATATGATCCGGTCTTGATCAAACGTGTCACTTGCGCCGCAACATCTGATCCAGGCCGCGCGGGATTTCTGGTTGGCCTTATCGCCCGACCCATCAGCAGGCATTTCCACCGCGGCCTTCAGGAACAGGACACAACGCACACCCCCTCGGGTCCCGCGCGCGGCCTCAAATTCCTTCATGCCTACATGCTGAAAGGAGCGATGCCGGACGAATTGATGTTTCTTCGGGATCTTTCTCTTGCTCTCGACGGGCGATCCGGCTTTGGGCTCGTCCGGTAATGGCGCGTCACGATCCGCGGCAACGCCGCCGTGCAGCCAATCCGAAATATTTCTCATGACATTCCAACTGTTTCAAAAACCTTTGCCTGAAAGCGATCTTGATAAGGCCGACAAGCTGGATGAACTTGCCGATTCCATATCACGGCTTTCGGAGGTGGATCGGGATTTGATTGCTCGAATCCGGTCTCTCGGCGCCCGGGCGCGCCAAGCATCGGTTGTTTGCCAACCGCCCGCCGCCAAAGCGTGACTGAGCATCCTGGAAAAACCTTGATCCCGGCGTTGGCGGCGCGGGGCGATCCTTCCACCTATTACGTCAGCGGCGGATATCAAACCAGATTTTGGCCTGTCGAACTGACGTTTGACGGACGAACGCAGCCCTCAGATGGGGAAATGCCCCGGCTGGGTTTCAATCGTGATCCACCGCAGTTCGGTGAATTCCGCGACCCCGGCTTGCCCGCCAAAACGGCCATAACCACTGGACTTCACGCCGCCAAAGGGCATTTGTGGCTCATCATGCACGGTTGGGCCATTGATATGGCAGATTCCGGATTTGATCCGCTTCGCCAGCGCCAGCGCGCGCGCAATGTCCCGGCTGAAGATGGCCGAGGACAGCCCATATTCGCTGTCATTGGCGGCGGCGATGGCGGCATCCTCATCCTTGACCCGGATGACGGCCACCACCGGCCCGAAGCTTTCTTCCCGGTACAGGCGCATGTCGGGCTTGACATGATCGATCACGGTTGCCGGCATCAAGACCCCTTCGCCATCGCCGCCCTCGGCGAGGCGTCCGCCGCGTTTGACGGCGTCGGCAACCAGATCGCGAATATGCTGGGCGGCATGCAGGTCGACAACGGCCCCCAGCGGCATTTTCCCTTCGCGCGGATCGCCGGCCTGAAGCGTCTTGGCTTTGCCGCTGAGCTGCGCCACGAATGCATCCGCCACGGAATCCAGCACGATGATCCGCTCGGTCGACATGCAGATCTGGCCCTGATTCATGAAGGCGCCAAAGGCCGCGGCCTTGACCGCTTCGCCCAGGTCGGCATCGTCAAGAACAATAAACGGAGCCTTGCCGCCCAGTTCGAGCAGAACAGGCTTGAGATGCTTGCCGCATAGTTCGGCAATGATCCGGCCAACACGCGTCGAACCGGTGAAATTCACGCGCCGCACGGCAGGATGGGCGATCATGGCGCCGACCACGGCAGCGGCATCAGCGGGCGCGTTGGTAACGACATTGATCACCCCTGGCGGTAAACCGGCCTCGGCAAAGGCGCTGCCGATCAGGGCATGGGTGCGGGGGCAGATTTCCGACGTCTTGAGCACCACGGTATTGCCGCAGGCCAGCGGCGTGGCAATGGCGCGAACGCCCAGAATGACCGGGGCATTCCAGGGCGCCATGCCCAGGACCACGCCCGCCGGTTCGCGGATGGCCATCGCCAGGCAGCCCGGCTTGTCGGAGGGGATAACCGAGCCCGTAATCTGGGTCGTCAGCGCGGCGGCTTCACGGATCATGCCGGTGGCCAGAAACACGTTGAAGCCCGCCCAGGCCTTGGTCGCCCCGATCTCTTCCTGCATCGCGGCCGTCAATTCCGCACCCTTGGCAGCGAGGGCGTCGGCGGCCTTGTTCAAAAGCGCGCGCCGCGCGTTGGGGCCAAGCGACGACCAACCCGGCAGCGCTGCCTGCGCCGCTTCCACGGCAAGGATGGCGTCTGCGGGGTCCGCCGCCGCGGCTTCCGTGGCGACTGTCCCATCCAGAGGATTGTGCCTGACAAAGGTGCGCCCGGCATTCGACGGACAGGATTTGCCATTGATCAACAATTCAATTCGGGTGCTCAAACTTGTCTCCTGTTACACGCGCCGCATCTTCCATTCGCGACCCCCGGGCCCCACCAGATCTGCCGGCCGAAAATTCTTCGAGAAACGACTTTCCTTACCCCATGAGACGCCGGCCCGCACGTCCCGTTTTTTTCTATTCCGCCGCCTGAGATGCCATTGCGTCAGGCCGGTCCTGCATCATGAGCGCGACGTCCGGCATGCCCAGCAACAACAATTCGGAAACTTCGCTGGCCTTGAATTGCGTCGTTTCCGCGCTATCCAGATAGACCGAGGTGAAACGGCGGAATGTCTGCCCTTCGACGGAGCCCCGCCCGGACAGAACCAGGAAAATGCCCCGTCCTGCCGCCGTGAACGCGGCGCCAGGCTGAAGCCTGTAGCTGGAGCAGCGAATTTTGCAATCGCTGAATGTGGCGAATGCTTTTTCCTCGACGCCGTCGCTGTCCTTGAGCGGCATCCAGCGATAGCCCTTGGGATTCATCAGGACCGGCCTGTTATATTGCTGTGCCGGATAAACCAGATCCCGGCCATTGACCTGTTCCCAGACCGCCTCGAAACCGTCCATGTTTTTCTTGCCGGGAAGGCCGGGATTGCGGCGAAATACGCCATTCTCAAACACGCCGATCTTCAGCAACTCGCTTTTCGCGTCGGCCAGCTGTTTGGTGGTCAACAGTCCCTGGCCGCTCGGCCCGCCAAACTGAAGCGTCGCAACATAGGAGGCCTCGATGTCCGGGCCCTGTGGACCATAGGATGTCCCTTCGGGAAAATACCCGATGATACCTGGTGTCATTTTACCGTCATGCGCGAAGTCGCACTCGCCCTCAAGCTGCACCCGGAATTGGCAGAAATTATGCCGGTGCCTCGGCGAGGAGAAATCGCCATACTGTCGAAACAGACCGAACTTGAAGTTTCCCGGTGATGCCGGATCGCCGAAGAGAAGGAATTGTTTTCCGACCTGTCCCGAGCGAACACCCGCCCCGGCGTTGCCCACCACCGGCACTTCATCGCCGTGAACTATTTGCATTCCCATCTCCTGGAAGCGGCGTCCGGGGAAAGAGGGCAGCCGCTGCTGCCCCCGGACTTCCGGCAGCTCATCGGATTATCGGATTGCCGCTTCCCGCCGCTTTGTATGTCTGACAACAGTATGGAACCCTACTATTTTCGGACAATCTGCCGGGACTGTCAAGGCAATGGGCTGCCGCGCCGGCCAACGGTTGCGGCGCGAAATCGGCAATGAATGCTGCGGCGCGAAACGGTCCCGCGGCGATACCCGGCGGACGATCCGGTCCGGTCGTGCGTGCCGCCGCCCGCGGGATGCAAGCCCGATCTTCTAATCGTCAAAGGATCCGGCCGCACTGCGATGGAGGCTGGCATAGAGACCGTCACCGCCCAGCAATTCGGCGTGGGTGCCCTGTTCCACCACGGCGCCATGATCCAGCACAATGATGCGGTCGGCATCCCGAATGGTTGCCAGGCGATGGGCAATGACGATGCTGGTGCGGCCTTTCAACAGAACCCGCAGCGCGCGCTGGATTTCCTGTTCGGTGAAACTGTCGACATTCGCCGTCGCCTCATCCAGAATCAGAATTTTGGGATTGGCGATAAGGGCCCTCGCGAAACTCAGCAATTGACGCTGCCCGATCGACAGGTTCCTGCCCCTTTGCCGCAAATTCGTTTCGTAACCCTCCGGCAGCCGTAAAATGAAATCGTGGGCATTTACCGCCCTGGCAGCGGCGATAATGGACGGCGCATCGGCGCCGGAATTGAACCGCAGGTTTTCCATGATGGTGCCGCTGAACAGGAACGGCTCTTGCAGCACCATCGCGATGGTTTTGCCCAGCGAGGCTTGCGATACCTGCCGCACGTCACGTCCGCCTATCCGGACCTCGCCTTCCCAAACATCGTAAAAACGATGGATCAGACCGGCAATGCTGGTCTTGCCTGAGCCGGTGGGGCCCACCAGAGCCACGCATTGATACGGCTCGATGCGCAATGAGATATCGCGCAACACGGGCCGACCGGGGCGATAACCAAAGGTGACGTGACGGAATTCTATGGAAGGCTCTTCCGCCGCCAGTACCGTCGCGTTGGGGACATCCGTGATATCCAGCGGAACATCGAGAACTTCAAAGATGCGGTGACTGGCCGCCGTCGCCCTCTGGAGCACGGTATATTGCATGGACAAGTTGCGAATGGGATCGAGGAACCTCTGAACGTAGAAAATGAACGCCACGATGGCGCCGACCCCCAGCGTGCCATGCAACACCGCCCTGCCGCCAACCATCACGACAATTGCCATGGAAACACCGGTCAGGATGTCGACAGTCGGCACCATCAATTGCGAAGCCATGGCGGACTCCAGCAACGCCTGCAAATTGTCGAGCGCCAGAATTCTGAACCTTTCAAAGTTCAGATCCTCGCGCCGGCTTTCCTGGACGGTGCGGATACCATTGATATTTTCAGCGAGCGCCGCGGTTACCGTGGACGACGAATCGCGGGCACGGCGGAATTTTTTTTGCGCCCAGGGCAACCACATGGCGCGGATTGCGACGAGCAGCGGCAATACCGTCAAGGTCACCAGTCCCAACTGCCAATTCATCAACAGCAACACGCAAATGATGCATGCCAGGACGAAAAAATCACTGATCGCGGATATCGACTGCTCCAGAAATTCCTGAAGCGCGTTCACATCGCCGGTCAATCGCGACATCAGCCGCCCGACATGGGTGTGATCGAAGAAAGTCAGGGAAACATCCTGCAAGTGGCTGAACATGTTCCGGCGCAAGTCGAATATGACTTGCTGCGCCAGCCGCGCCGCGCTCCAGTCCTGCAGAAAGCCGAAAACACCGTTTAAGACCGCCAACGCCCCGAAAATCACCAATGCGTCCTGCAGCGAGCCGGCCGACCGGCCGATGGCGCTGTCGACCGCGGCGCGGATGGCGAGCGGCAGGCCGACCTGTGCGGCGGTATAAACCGCCACGCTGGCAAGCACCAAAACCAGCCGGACGCGGTATGGCCCCAGATAGCCCAGGAAGCGGCGCAATATCCGGGGATCGATGGATGCAAAGACTTCCTCGGCCAGTGCGCGTTCCGCGAATTCAACGCGTCCCGCCCGTCCGCCGCCGCCTGACTCTGGAATTCTCACGATAGGGCACCCGTGACGGGGTCCGGGGCGACGGCGCCTTGCTGTTTTTCCAGCCGGTTTTGCAGGCGCCACAGGGCGGCATAGAGGCCGTCTTGCCCAAGAAGGCGCGCATGGGTTCCGCGCTCGACGATCCGGCCATGGTCCAGCACAATGATTTCGTCCGCGTGCATCAGGGAGCTGAGACGGTGGGCGATGATGATGGTGGCCATGGAGCGAACGGCTTTCTTCAGGCCCCCATGAATGCGCCGCTCGGTGACCGCATCGATCGCCGCAGTCGCATCGTCAAACACCATGATGTCAGGAGCGGCCACCAGCCCACGGGCAATGGACATGCGCTGGCGTTGGCCGCCGGACAACGCCACCCCACGTTCGCCGACAAGCGTGCCATAACCTTTGGGAAGGCCCGCAACATGATCATGAATCTGCGCAACTGCGGCCGCTTCCATGACGCGTTCATTGTCAACCCAGGGATCGGCATAGGCGACATTTTCCTGGACAGAGGTATCGAAAAGGAAAATTTCCTGCTGAACCAGCGCCACGGCGCGGCGCAACGATGACAGGGTGACGCTGCGGATATCCTGCCCATCGATGGAAATGCGTCCGCCGTCAATATCGTAGAAACGTGCGATCAGCTGGGCGATTGTCGATTTGCCGCTTCCGGGCGGACCCACAATGCCCAGGGTTTTGCCCCGTTGCAGCGCGAAGGAAACATCGCTCAGAATCTTTTCACCGGGATGATCATAGGAGAAATCCACATGTTCAAAGCGAAGCAGGCCTTCGGTGACCACAAGATCGCGGGCTCCGACCGCGTCGCGGACAGCGGGTTCGAGGTCGAGAACCTCGAACAGCCGCTCACCGCAGGAGGCGGCGCGGGCGCCCGAATTCACGATCATCCCCACCTGGCGCAATGGGAGCTGCAGGATAGTCATGAAGGTCAGGATCTCGGTCAGACCGCCAACCGTCAAATGCCCGGTGGCAATGCGGTGCCCTCCGACCCAGAGCACCAGGACCATGGCACCGTAATAGGCGCTGGTCATCACGCTGGTCGTGCCCATCCTTATGGTGATGCGTTGATTGCACAATTGCAGCGCCGCATCCGCCCATTTGTCGAATTTGGAAAGCTCGAACAGCTTTGCCGAAAAGGCGCGCACGACTCGAACACCCTGCAAATTCTCTTCCATAGACCGGGACAGCAGCGACATCTGCTCCTGGAGCAGCATCCATTTCAGCCGCAGCAAGGCCCCCATGCGCGCCGCCCGCCATATGACGAACGGAACGAAGCTCAGCGCCAGCAGTCCGGTGGGACCATCGGTATGGGACAATCGCCAAGTCCCGAACCCAAGAAGCAGGACCAACGTCACCGCCCGCAATACGCCGGATTCCAGAAAGGCGCGCACGCCCTCCAGGTCAAGGATGCCGCGGGCGATCAGATCGCCGGAATGTACCCGGTCGTGATAGGAGAAACTCAGGCGCTGCAGTTTTTCGAAGAAGGCCAGGCGCAAATCGCAGCCGACACGTTGGGCAATATTCTCTCCCAGATAGCCATAGGCGCCCGTGAATCCCCCGCGCGCCGCACTTGCGGCCACGATCAACAGGCCGATATTCAGCAGCCTGTCCAACACCGCACCTTGGGAAGCGCGACCGTGACGGAGCAGATTGCTGGCCTGATCCACGGCTTCGCCCAGCAAATGCGGGGTCACGATATTGAGTATTGCCGCACCCGTGGCGAAAAATACCGCCAGGGCGGCCCGCCACGGGTAGCGCAGCGACAGCCTGGTCAGGCGCCCCAGGACCCGTGGCAGTGTCTTCATGTCAAAGACACGGGACGGACTTGCGGTATCAACCATATTAAGCATTCCAAAACCTGACGGACACGCCGTGCTTTGACGATCTCTTATAGCAACTGGCATGCGGGCGCACATCGCCGCCATGCCGGGCGGCGGAACCGCGGCCGCAATGCGAACCGGTCGTGCGCCGCGGCGCCGCAACGCGATGGATTGAACGGCGCTGCCCGACTATGGCGACAGCATTTCCAGAGATCGATTTTTCGTTGGCGGTCCCATCACACCGATAAACACCGCAACCATGATCATGCTTCCGGCAATCAGCAGGAAAACCCATGACACGCCGAAACGCCCCAAAACGTAGGCAATCAGAAAGCCGCTGAATGTCGCACTGATGCGGCTCCAGGAATATACGAAGCCGACGGCCTGTACCCGGATGCGGGTCGGAAACAATTCCGCCTGATAGGCGTGAAAATTGTAACTGAGAATTGCCGCACTCAGCAGTTCAAAGCCCCCCATCGGGATGATGATATAGGGACTGCGAAAAAACGAGAACATCAGGCCGGCCGCCGCGACCGCCAGTGCAGCGCCGACAATCTGCCATTTGCGCTCGATCTTGTCGGCGAACGACAGGCACAGCAGCGGCCCAATCGGCGCCACCAGCGCCATGCCCGAGGTATAGGCAAGACTGCGCACGATGCTGACACCTTCGTGAACCAGAAAGGTGGGCATCCAGTTGATGAAACCATACAGACCGATTGCCTGGAGTATGTGAAACATACTGAGCATGATGGTGCGTCCCAGATACTCCCGCCCGAATATCTGGGCGTAGCGGCCTTGCTTGTGCGGCGGCCGGTAGGTTATCGGTTCAAGCGGCGGCAAGGACTTGTTGGTTTCGCGCTCGACGCGGTGCTCGAGCCTGGTGACAATTTTTTCCGCCGCGGCGCGCTTGCCATGCGCCGCAAGCCAGCGCGGGCTCTCCGGGATCATCATGCGCAGCGGCCAAACCACGATGGCGCCAATTGCGCCGCAAATGACAACCCAGCGCCATCCTTCCAGGCCAAGAAAGACATGGGGAACCAGAAGGAAGGCCACCATGGCCGCCACCGGCTGGCCGGTAGAATGGATGGAGCCGTTTATTGCGAAGGCCCTGCCGCGCAACATTTTCGGCACCAATTCGCTCAGATAGGAATCGATGGTGATAACCTCGAGACCCATGCCGATGGCCAGCATGAAGCGCCAGAATATCACCCAGTTGGAACTGGTCTGGAACGCCATGACCAACCCGCAGAGGCTGAACCACAGCAATCCAAAGGTGAAGACCGTGCGGCGCCCGAACTTGTCGGCTACCACCCCGAACAAGGCCGTGGCGGTCAAAAGCCCCATGAAGGTCGCAGCCGTGAACCCGGCATAGCCCTTCAGGCTGAAAAAGCCTTCCGTCGTCGCCGTCAAGATGCCGCTATGAATCAGGCTGGGCGCGATATTGCTACCGGAACTCAGCGTATAGGCGTCGAAGAAACCGCCGCAGGAAAGCAGCAAAAGAAGCGTCCAAACCGTCTTGCTGGTGCCGAGCCGGTCAAGCCTTGCGCCGATTTCCGCAAGCCCGTCCCCTGGACCTTGCGTAGAATTTTCCACCCCGTGTGCGTTGTCCTTGTCCATAGGCGCCGCCTCCCATTTTTATTTTGATATTCTTGCAGTTGCCGCGGGTTTTGCTCCCGCGTCAAATTTTCAAACGCACATCCAGTACTGCGCAGCGCCCTTCCACCTGCACAGCTTTCAAGCCGCTATCGATGGCATCCTCCACGTCTTCCACGCGGTCCACGACACGGGCATAGGCGCCGCCGGCCGCTGCGGCGATGCCCGCAAAATCGGGTTGCGGGTGAAAGCTCATGTCGAGATTTGCGCTTTTGCTGGCATATCCATCCTTGTGCACCGCGAGCGTCGAAAGCTTCGGGGATTTCCATCCGCCGTTGTTGTAGACGATGGTCAAGAAGGGAGTGTTGTAGCGCCGCGCCATCCAATGCACGGTTGACGGTACCGAGAACATGAATGAGCCGTCGCCGGTCAGGGCAATCACGGTCTTGTCGGGACACGCCAGTTTGGCACCGATCGCGGCGCCGCCGTTCCATCCCAGCGATCCGCCCCCGCTGGTGAACATCGCGCCGGGCCTGGATATGGCGAGGTGATTGAAGATGGTCTGATAATTGGACACACCTTCATTGACGACCATCGTGTCCGCACCAATGCGGTGCCGAAGCATGGCTGTGAGATATTCCGGCGTGATGCCTTCGCCTGGCAATTCCTTTTTGGCCAACTCGGTCCGGCGGCGAATGTGCAGTTTTTCCCAACCCTTGCGCCGGGTCGCGACCAGGGAATTGTCCAACGTATGGGTGTCCAGCGCCCGGTTCAGTTGCTGCAAGGCCGTAAAGGCATCCGCGGCAAACCTGTCGATCGCGGAAATGTACCAAAGCGGCATCTGCATTTTGAGCGGGTCAATATCGATGTGATAGACAAGCGCGCTGCTGTTGGGCGCGCTGACGCTGGGAATCCACGGAATGTCGCTATCAATGACCAGCACGACATCAGCTTCGGCAAGCGCCGCATTCTGGTGCGGCTCGTTCCACTGATTTCCCTGGTAGAGCCTGTTGTCGTGCGGAAAATTGACATAGTTGGGCACGGATTCCAGAACCCCTGCGCCAAGCTTATCGCAAAGGGCAACGAGCTCGGTAACCGCGGCGGGGTTGCGTCCGAGGTAGGACGTCACGATCAGCGGAGCGCGCGCGCGCGCCAGCGCCTTGGCCATATCAGCAACACCATCAGGAGACAGAGCCAGGGGAGATGTCGGCTGCCAATGGTCGAGATTCAGCTTAACCGCGGGCGCGCTGGCCTCCATGACTTCCCGTGCGCCGACCAGATAGACGGGGCCCTTGGGGTCGCTGCGCGCGATCTGGAACGACCGCGCCACAAGCTGTTTGACATTGGCCGAGACGCGTATCTCATTGTCATAGCGCATATAGCCGCGCACGATGCCGCGCTGGTCGTGGACGTCCTGGATCCACTGGATGAATTCGTTGCGGCTGCCGACAAGCTCGCCCTCCTGGGTCAGGGGGGAGGAACCGGCAAATATGAATATGGGAATTCTGCCCTTCGCCGCATTGTGGACGGCGCCCGCCAGTGCCTGGGTGCCGCATTCCACATGAACCAGGACGGCCTGCGGACGGCCGGTTGCCGCGGCAAAACCATGCGCAGCACTCATCCCGACCATTTCGTTCGGACAGGTGATCACCTGGGGCAACGGTTGACCCGTCGCCCGAGCGGCCGCTAACCCCTCGACTATTGCGGGATGATCACTGCCAAAATTCGCGAAAATATATTCGACGCCGAGTTCCTGAAGGACCTCAAGGAATGCCGAACTGGTCGTATAATGAGGTGTCCGCGATGCTTCCCGAGCGCTGTTTTCGGCGGTCTCAGCCATATTTCCACTTTTGTTTACCGGGAATAACATATTGACTGGACGCCCTCATGAATCGGCTACATTCCATCAATGGCCAGGATACTGTATCGTATCCAACTGTTTGAATAGTGTCAATTGAACCCCGGACATGGCAGGCGCGAAAAGCTCATCTGCGATATCCCACGAAAATCTTGTGAGAAAAACGATGCTGTTAAATACGCGACCCCGGCCAACAAGATCCGGTGAAACGGAAGCTGCGGTTGAAACCAACATTTCACTGGGCGAACTGAGCGACTATATCGGATTTTACCTGCGCGTCACGCAAGCGCTTTCGTTCCAGGCCTTTGTCAGAGAGGCCGGCGACACAGATATTCGCGCGGGGTATTTCGCCGTTTTGACATTGATCGGCGAAAACCCCGGCATCACGCAGACCGCGCTGAGCCGAGCCAATGGGCGAGACAAGTCATCGCTTACGCCTGTGCTGGACGAATTGGTGCGGCGCGGGCTGGTGAGCCGCGATCGGATAGAGACCAACAGGCGGGCCTATGCCCTCAAGCTGACAGCGGTGGGGAAAAATGCGCGCCGCAAACTCCTGAAATCCGCCGATCAGCACGAACGGAATTTGCGCCGCGCCCTGGGCGAGCAGGACAGTGCGGAATTCTTCAGGATGCTGAAGGTGCTGGCGGCAGAACTGGCAAAAAAGGTTCCCACCTAAACCCCTCAGGCAAGCCGCACGGATTTTCCGCTGTCGGAGGATTGCTCCAGGGCACGGATCAATTTGTGCACTTTGACGGCGTGCGCAAATCCGGGCTCAAAGGGTTCGCCATTCGCCATCGCCTTTGCCAGCCTGGCATAGGCCTGGGCGACATTGCGCGGCGGCCCGGCGGGCACGGTATCCGGTGCCGGGGTAAAACGGGCCGGGGTCTCCACCGCGGAGAATGCGGCACTCCCCCGTGCCAGAAAGAGCTGGTTGGGACCGTGGTAGATGCTGGGGTTCTTTTCCGGGCTCCCGGGCGCCGGCACGATGCTCATGGTGCCTTCGCGGCCGTAGATTTCAAAGCTGCGGCGGCCGTCCGGATGGGACGGCACGGCAGCCACCAGAAACGAGACTTCGGCATTGCCGGCCAGCCGGCCCGAGACGTTCACCCAGTCGGGTGAAGTGACCGCCACGTCTTCGCCGGTGTCGGTATTGTGCCATTGCTTGACCGTGGTCGCCAGGCGGGCCGAAACCTCGGCAAAATCGCCCAGCACGAAATTGAGCGCATCAATGGCGTGGCCGCCGCCGATCGTGAGGATGTTGGCGCCATTCTTCCGGTCGCTTTGCCATATACGCCCATGGCCCCGCCTTGTGACCGCCTTGCTGATATAGCAAAAATTCGCCCCCAGAATTTCACCGATATGTCCCTGCTGGATCAATTCGCGCGCATGCAGAATGGTGGGATCACTGTGCGCCTGCAGGCCAACGGCCGTATAAAGTTTGCGCTGCGCAGCCAGCGCCGCCATCTGTTCGGCTTCCTCCACGGTCGCGCCAAGCGGCCACTCGCAATAAACGGCCTTGCCGGCTTTCAGCGCACGCATCACCAAATCATAATGCGTCGGCACGCGCGTGACGACGGTGACAAGATCGATATCGGGACAGGCCAGCATGGTGTCGAAGTCATGGAAAGCCAGCTCGGCTCCAAATGCCAGTTTGGAAGCCAGCGCCGTTTCCTCGCGCGTGGTGCAAACGGCCTTGAGTTCATAATCGGGCAGCGCCTTCAGCGCCGGAACGTGGGTTTTCGCCCCCCAGCCGCTGCCGCCAACGGTGACGGTGGCGCCGACAATGCCAACGCGAATTTTTCCGGTCATGCGCTGCCTCTAGTGTTTTGCGTGAAGGGTCCGGACATGCTGTGCCCGGCAGGCCTGAATGACCGGCACCAGCCGGCGATGCAGGCACCAAGATCATCCCATTACGATTTTACCTGCCGGGCGCGCGGCTGCTCAGGATCGGGCGCCGGCGCCATGATGGTCAGGTGGATCGTTTCCTCATCCAGATTCCAGAAATGATGAGGAACCGTGGCGGGAAAAATCATCAGCGTTCCTGGCGCGACCGGATAGGTTTCGCCGTCAATCTTGACCATCATCTTGCCGCTGATCAGAAACATGAACTGATCATAGTCATGGACATGCTCGCCGCCCGGCGTTCCGCCATTGGGCGGCGTCCTGACATAATTGATGGCGCAGCTCATGATCTCGGAATTGCTGCGGTCCACCAGGCGCTGGTTGAAGCGCGCCCGGTCCGCAAGGAACTTCGCCAGATCAATCTGGCGAAGATATTTCGAGGGGGGGGCGCCGGTCATGACAGGCAGTACCTTCTATTGGCCACTGGTGGAGAACGAAATGGATTCTGGCCGGGGATCAGGACAGCACGATCTTCCGGCGTCTCTCAAGCCGCAATCTCTGCCCGCGCCTGCGCCTGTGCCTGCGCCCAAGTGGCCTGAGCGTACATCGGAATCGCGATCACCAGGATTTCCGCGCCATGAACGCTTTTGATCGGCTTGGTGCGAATGTTTTCCGGAATATAATAGCAGCCATTCGTGTCCAGCTCCTTGCCGTCGTAAACCGTGTCGCCGCGCAGCACGCAGCGAAGCTCAGGCGCGGCCAGAACTTCTTCGGGAATGACCGCGCCGGGCGCAAGCCTGAGCAGCGATACGGTGGTGCCAAATTCCGTGAAACTGCCCAGATGCTTGATTTCGACCCCGCTGCGCGCCGGAACGCTTGTCCATCGGAACGCCTCGGGCCGCATCACGATCGGGGCGGCATAGCGCGGCTCGGCATAGGAAATCGGCCGCCCATTAACCTGCTCCCAGACCGCCTCATAACTGTCCTTGTTGATGCTGTGGCCGTCCGGCCGCTTTACCTTGTAGACGCCGTCCTCGAAATAGCCGCCGGTCTTTTTCAGCGCATCCATGGCGACGCGTTTTTCCGAATCCCGGATACGATAGGAGCCGTTGGGCCCGGGAAATTGCAGCACCAGCAAGCTGGCGGACCCTTTCTGGGCCAGCGGACCATAATAGGTCCCTTCCGGAAAATAAGCGCACTCGCCGGTATGCAGGTCAACGCCCTTGGCGATATTCATCTCGCCCGAGACGACATAGCGGAACTGATCGAAATTGTGGCGGTGCCGGGGTGTGAAAAATCCATCACCGATCTGGTCATAGCCAAATCGCAGATTGATCTCGGGAATGCCCGTATCGATGGGATACAAAACGACCTTCAGGTCCGGACTCGCCCCGCCATCAACGCCGCGGCCCCGCGTGGTGCCGACCTCGCGGCCCCTGGCTTCGTCAAAGCGGAAAGTTTGAATCGCTGCCGCCATCCCTGCGCTCCCTGATTAACCCGATATCCCAAACCAGGGCGCCGACCGATCTGCGGCAAGGCGCCGACTGCCTTCCCTTGCAGGAAACGCGCGCCGCGAATCCACCGGCGCGCCGTCCCTGGCATTTGTCCAATGACAGACTGTCCTAGGCCATACAATTTGCCAAGGAAACCGCCATTCTGTCAACCGGATCGCCGCCGCTTGCCGCCTGTCATGCCTGCGCGGCGGCCTGTTCCCGCACATGCTGCCATACCGAGGCAACATACATCGGCACGTCAATCACCAAAATCTCCGCGCCGTTGCGGCTTTCAAGAGGTCCCGACTTGACCCCGTCGGGGACGCAGATGGCGCTGCGTTCCGGCAATTGCTTGCCGCCATAACTGACCTCGCCGCGCGTGACAAAACGCAGCTGCGGCGCTGCGAGCATTTCGCCGGGCAGGACCGTGTTCGGGGCAAGCCGCCATTGCGACAGGCTGGTGCTGTATTCGTTGAATGTTCCCAGCTTTTTGACGTCCAGTCCCGGCCGCTTCGGATCGGGCACCCAGCGAAAACCCTCCGGCTTCATGATCACGGGCTCGGCATAGCGCGGCGCCACATAGTGCACGGGTTTCCCGGTAAAGGACTCCCATACGGCTTCAAATCCGTCCTGGTTGAAATGGTGGCCGTCTTCCAGTGTTTTCTGGTAAATCCCGTTCTCAAAAATACCACCCTCCGCCAGAAGCTTGGCGGCGCCGATCTTGAAATCCGCCGGGCCGATGAATTGCGCCCCCTGCGGGCCGGGAAACTGCACCACCAGCGCCTCGCCATCGCCCTCCTGTTGCTGAGGCCCATAAAAGGTCCCTTCCGGGAAATAGCCGCACTCGCCCTGCTTGAGCGTGACTCCCTTGCCGATATTGACCGTCCCCGACACGACATAGCGGAACTGATCGAAATTGTGGCGGTGACGCGGTGAGAAAAAACCGTCCGCGACGCGGTCATAGCTGAAGCGGAAATTCAGCCCTGGCACCTTCAAGTCAAAGGGGTACATCACGGCCTGGACGCGTCCGCCATCCTTGCCGCTCAAGCCGCGCCCGCGCACACTGCCTTCACGAATGCGCGGAACCGTTTCGTCGAAACGAATTGTCTGAATTTCAGCGTTCATTGCATTTCCTTCCTTAATGAAGACTCCAAGAATTTATCAGGCCAGCTCGCCGCCATCCACCGGTATCGCCAATCCGGTCAGATAGCCGGACTGGTCCGAGGCCAGAAAGGTTACCACACCGGCAACATCCTGGGGCTGGCCAATGTGCCCCAAGGGAACATTTCGGCCCACCCGCTCGATGGCAGCCCGGTATTCGGCTTCGCCCAGGCCGGACCAGCGGGGAAAAGCCGTTTCGATCGCCCCGGGGCACAGCGCGTTGACGCGAATGCCGTGCGGCCCAAGCTCGCGCGCAAAGGCCCGCGCCATCATTACCACCCCCGCCTTGCTGATCGAATAAAGCGGGCAGCGGCCACCCAGCCGCAATCCACCGGCCGAAGACATGAAGATGATCGATGCGTGCGGCGCGCAGCGGCGCAGGAGCGGGATGGCGTAACTGGCGGCGAAAAAATGACTTTTCAGGTTGAGGTTGAACACCGCGTCGAATTGCTCCTCCGTGACATCGAATCCGTCCGGCCCCCGCATGCCGACATTGGCGAACAGGACATTAAGTTTCCCATATTTCTTGTCCACAAAGTCGAACAGGCCGCGCAGTTGCGGCAGAGAGGAAGCGTCCGCCTCATAGGATACAGCCTCGGCGCCGCCAGCCCGAAGCGCGTCGGCAGCCTGTTCCGCGGCATCACCATTCCGGTCCGCCAGCATGACAGTGGCGCCGCGCTCCGCCAGCGCCTGCGCCGATGCCAGGCCAATTCCGGCGGCTGCCCCGATCACCAGTGCCAGCCTGCCCTGCAAGTCGGACATCCCACGCTCCCTCGCGTTCACCGGCCGCCCCGCGCGCGCCCATGCCAGCGCTCGCTAGGCACGCTTGTCCAGCAATGCGATAATCTCGGCGGAGGTGCCGGTCTCGCCCAGCCGGGGAAATACGCGCGTGGTGCTGATGGCATGGGTTTCGGCATTCAGATCCGTCATGGCATCAATGCTGAGCGTGACGTTGAGCCCCAATTCATGCGCCTGGCGCGCCGTCGATTCAACGCCGATGCTGGTGGCGATGCCGGCGAGAACAACCTGGGTCACGCCGTTCTTCTTCAGATAGTCCGCCAGATCGGTATTTGTGAAGGCACCCCAGGTCTTCTTGGTTACGGCATGATCCTGGGGCTGGCGACCCAGTTCGGGAACAAGGTCGGCCCAATCCGCGGGGCGCGCGCCGCCAACAGGCAGCGGCTGCTCGTTGCGGCCCGGCGCGCCGCCGGCGACATTGACCAGCACCACCGGCAGGCCGTGATGGCGGAATGCCGCCGCCAGCAGGCTGGCGCGCTGCACGATCTCGGCCGCGGGATGGATGGTTGGGGCGGAACCGACAATGCCTTTTTGCAGATCCACGACAATAAGGGCGGTTTTGGGGTCTAGGGCTGTAACAGGCATGACATCTCCATTTTGTGATTGAATGAAACCGAAGGCTGGTTGTGACGCATGTGCACCTAGCGGTCGGTTTTCGCAACCAGAATATTCACCGAAGGCGGCACCCCGGCCACGCCATATGTGCCCATGCGCAGAATGACAAAAGCGGTTATCAGCATGACCAGATGCAGAGCGCCTTCCATCAGCATCGGCGAGGAAAAGCCCATTTTGTCGAATAGATAGCCGCCCAGCAGATTTACCGCCAGCAGGCTGATGGTTCCCAGGAAGGTGAACACACCCATGGACGATCCCCGCAGCTGCTCGGGTGCCTCCTGGGCGATCAGGGATTGCACCGTCACGCCCTCGGCGCTTTCCGCGACGCCGATCAGGACCGCCACCAGGATCATGCCCATGCCAAAAACATTCGAGATCAGCCCGAAGCAGCCAAAGGCGAGGGTTGTCATGGTCAGCGCCACCAGCATCAGGCGCATCCGGTTCACCTTGTCCGCGACCACGCCGAACAACAGGGCGCCGGCAACCTTGGCGACAAATCGGATGGACGCGACCAAACCCGCCATTTTTGTCGCCTCGATGGCGTCGATGCCGCCGAGACGGCCCGCATTCACGATCCACAGGCCCAGGAACGCGCCGACAATCACGGCATCGGTGCGAACGACACTGCCGATCATCAGGATGACGGCAAATCTTCTGTCGCGCCGCGCATGGCCCAATACCGCGCCGATATTGGCAAATACGGCCCGGGACTTTGACAGCAGCAGCGCGGACGACGCCGATTTCGGAATTTTCGGTTGTTCGTGAAAAAAGAAGATGACGGTCGCAAGCCCGACCGAGGCGATCACGGCAACGAAACCAAAGGTGCAGACAAGCGCCGCATGGGCATCAAGGCCGAGGCCGCGGAAAAACGCCGGCAGCCGCGCCGCCGGCAGAACCAGAAGCGATGCGGCAAGCAGGTTGGACACCAGCACCAGGCTGTTGAGTTTTCCCCGCGCGCTATTGTCCGGAATGTCCATCGAAATCGTGGCCGCGCCCGCAGAGAACCCCGTGAAGGACAGGCCCCACACAAACCGAAGAATAAAAAGCGCCCAAACGGCCGGGACCAGGGGATAGGCGATCAGGCACAGGACAAATCCGATCAAGACATACAAAAGCATGAGCTTGCGGCCGAAAATATCGGCCAGCGCCCCCGCCGCAATGATGAAGATCAGCATGCCGGTTTGCTGGGTGGCGCCCAGCATTCCCGCCAGAACGCCCTGGCGGCCCGGCGGGATGTGCAGTTGCAGCGCGAATATCAGGGGCTGAATGACGCTCGCGAACTCGTTCACGAATACGCAGATGCTGGTGACGAAGAGGAAGACCAGAACCTGCCTGGGACTCACGCCCGGCGCCAGAAGGATCGGACCAATCCGTTTTTGCGGGGCCCGATGCAGATTGACCTCCACATCGTTCGGCATCGAAATTCAACCTCGGATGGATCGGGAATATTCCTGGGCTTGTCCGCCGCACAAGGCCTGCAGCCTTTTTTCAGCGATTGTTGGATGCCATACAATCGGGGATTCCCCGCTCCGTCAAGCGCCACGCCCGCCGCGCGCAGGCTTCCGCCTGCTGGCCGCCTCAATCGCCGGTTTTCGTCAGGGCCTTGCGCAGTTCCGCGGTGCGGCGGGACGCTTCCGCCATCAAAAATCCGATATCCGAATGGGTTGTCATGAAACGCACGCCCTGGCGAATGAAGCGGGCCTGCCGCACCACATCCCGGTCACCGCCCAGTCCGGCAAATTTTCCCTTGGCGATGGCAACTTCGATGATGCGGCTGATGGCGCGGACGGCCTCGGGATCGTCGAAGGCGCCCGGCTTTCCCATCTCCAGCAATAGATCGTTGCAGCCGATATGAATGACGTCGATGCCATCGACCGCGGCAATTTCCTCTATGTTGCGCAGGCCCTCGCGTGTTTCGATCATGCAGGCCACCAGCGTCGTCCGGTTCAGCACCGTCATCGCCTCCCCCAGCGGCACCGGCCTGAAGTCGAACAGCGCATAGCCGCCGGATACGGAACGCTTGCCCAGGGGCGGAAAGCGAACCGCGCTGACAGCCTTGCGCGCGTCCTCCGCCGTATTGATGTCGGGAAAGACGATGCCGGTGACGCCGGAATCGAGCAGCAGCGAGATGTTGGGATCATCGCAGCTGCGCACCCGCACGAATGGCGCCATGCCGCAGCCGCGCGCCGCCAGGGCGATATGCGCCAGCGTTTCCAGGGAGAAAATCGCGTGCTGGGCATCGAGGAACAGAAAGTCATGGCCGCTCGACTTGGCAATCGCGGCAATATCGCCGGACCGCCCCAGCCGCACCAGCATGCCCAAGGCAACATCCCCCCCCCGCATGCGTTCCAGCACCGGATTCACCAGCGCTGCCGTGTCATTCGAATCCTGTGGCATGGGCTTTTCCGATCTAGTTCTTAAGCTGCGGCAGGCCAAGCATGTGCCTTGCCTCCGATGGGCTTGCGATCTGCAATCCCAGCTCGCCGGCAATGCGCGCGGTCCTGGCGACGAGCTCCTCATTGCGGGCCAGAACGCCGCGGCTGTAATAGAGATTGTCCTCCAGGCCCACGCGCACATGGCCGCCCAGCAGCATTGCCTGGGTGGTGGCAGGCAACTGGGCAGGACCGATCGCCGAGACGCAGAATATCGACTGGGGCGGCAAGGCCGCGATCATCGCGGCAAGAACATCATGACTATAGGGCATTGCCCCCTGAAATCCCTTGTCGGCGCCAAGCACCATGTTCACGTAATAGGGCGGCTTGTCATAGCCCTTCTGGATCAGCCGCGTGACGTCCTGAAGAAGATGCGTCGGGCTGAAGACTTCCCATTCGGGCTTGATTCCGCGTGCCAATATCGCCTTCACCAGCGTTTCGCAACGGCTGGGCGGCGTCAGGACCAGAATTTCCTTTCCGCCATGCACATCGCAGAAGGTCATGCCGTCAAAGGTGGCCATCTCGGCCCCGCCGTCGCAGCCCTTCAGCCTTTCCTCGAAATTCGACTCATATAAACCGTCCGGACGGGCAACCAGCATATCGCCGCTCGATCCGCCGCCGGTTGAATTGTTGAGAACAATGTCGCAGCGGCTCCGGATCAGCTGGTTGATCTGCCGGTAGATGCCGGCATTGCAGGTCGCCTGATCGTCCGGCCGGCGCGCGTGGAGCGCCGCGATCGAGGCACCCGCCTTGAAGGACAGATGCACCGATTGCGCGATCTCCTCGGGCTGGGTCGGCAGGTTCGCATTCTGCGACTTGGCCGCCATGCCGCCCGTCGGCGCGACCGTGATGATGAGCTTGCCGTCGGTCATTGCCCGTTTCCTTCCTGGTGGCTGATTTTATTTGCGGAAAAGGCATCGATAACCTCCTGCGGAACCGCGCGGCCCTTGATGCGGTCGGGGTCGTCGGGATGCACCGCTGCCCAAACCCGCTTTTCAACCGCTTCGACCGCCACACGCCCGTCCGCGGCCAGCAATTTGTGCGATACCTCGAAACTGCTGCGATGAAACGCCGTCAAATGGCTTTCTATGGTGACAATATCGCCGAACCGGCTGGGAACAAGAAACGTCGCCCTGGCATCAACCATGGGAAATCCCACAATGTCGAACCGCCGCAGCATGTCGCGCTTCTTGCAGCCCAGCGCCGCCTCGAACAAATGCGCCGTGCTGGCGTCAAACATCGCGAAATAGCGCGGGTAATAGACAATTCCCGCAGGATCGCAATCGCCCCACTCGATGGTGACATGACGGCGAAAGGGGTTTGTCGCCTTGGTCATGGCCAATGCTTCAACCTTGTTCCCCAAGCGATTGGTCCAGGCCATGCAATACCCGGTAGCATGGCAGCACATCCGCCACGCTGGCATTCGGCTCGCGCCCCGACTTAATGGCGTCGAAGAATTCGCGGTCCTGCAGCTCGATGCCGTTCATCGAGACATCGACCTTTGACACATCGATCGGCTTTTCCTTGCCGTCGAACAGGTCATCGTAGCGGGCAATGTATGTGCCATTGTCACAAATATAGCGGAAGAAAGTACCGAGCGGCCCGTCATTGTTAAAGGACAGCGAAAGCGTGCAAATCGCGCCATTCGCCGCCTTCAATTGAATCGACATGTCCATGGCGATGCCCAGAGACGGTGAGATCGGACCCTGCACGGCATGGGCGGCAATGACCTTGCTGCCGGTCTGGTACTGAAACAGGTCAACCGTGTGCGCGGCATGGTGCCAAAGCAGGTGATCGGTCCAGGACCGGGGCTGGCCCAGGGCATTGAGGTTTGTCCGCCGCAGGAAATAGGTCTGGACGTCCATTTGCAGGACGGCGATTTCCTTTGCCTGGATTCTCTTGTGCACCCATTGATGCGAGGGATTGAACCGCCTGGTGTGGCCGACCATCGCGACAAGGCCGGTTTGCTTCTGTTTGGCGAGGACTGCCTCGGCATCGGCCAGGCTGTCCGCCAGCGGAATTTCGATCTGGACATGCTTGCCCGCGTCCATGCACTGAATGGCCTGGGTGGCATGGATCTGGGTCGGCGTGCACAATATGGCGGCGTCGACGCCCGGCTGCGCCAGCGCTTCGCCCAGATCCGTGGTGAAATGCGGCACCGCGTATTTCTCGGCGGCCGCCTTGGTGGATTCAAGCTGCCGCCCCACCAGCGACACGACCTCCACGCCGCCGATCTTGGCGATGGCATCCAGATGTTTCTGCCCAAAGGCGCCGGCGCCGGCAAGAATGACTTTCATGACTTCAGAACCCAATCATTTGTGGTTAGGACGAACGGTTTTTCAGGATCAGATGCCCCACCGCCGTATTGGAGGCGGGGACGTGATAGAAACGATGCACGTCCTCGACCTCTGGGTCGAGAGCGCCGCGCATGATCAGCCACATCACCAGTTCAATGCCCTCCGAGCCGGCGTTGCGGATGTAATCGATATGCGGTTTGCGGGAGAGTGTCACCGGATCGTGGATCAGCTGCTCCATGAAGGCATGATCGAATTGCTTGTTGATCAGCCCGGCGCGGGGACCCTGAAGCTGGTGGCTCATGCCGCCAGTGCCCCAAATCTGCACGTTCAAATCGGCGTCGAAGGAATCAATCGCCTTGCGAATGGCCCGTCCCAGCGCAAAGCAGCGCGCCCCTGATGGCGGCGGATATTGCACGACATTGACGGCGAACGGGATGACGCGGCAAGGCCAGGCCGATGGCTGGCCAAACATCAGCGAGAGCGGCACGGTCAGCCCGTGATCCACGTCCAGCTTGTTGACGATGGTCAGGTCGAAATCATCCATGATGACGGATTGGGTGATATGACCCGCCAATTCCGCATGACCTTCCACGACCGGCACGGGGCGCGCGCCCCACCCCTCATCGGCGGGCTGAAACCTGTCGGCGCAACCGATGGCAAATGTCGGTATGCAGTCCAGGCTGAAGGTGGTCGCATGGTCGTTATAGACCAGGAAGATGACGTCCGGCTTTTCCTGCTGCATCCAGCGCTTGGAAAATTCATAGCCCGCGAAAACGGGCTGCCAATAGGGCTCCTGCGAGCGGCCATTATCCAGCGCAGCGCCGATGGCGGGAATGTGCGATGTGGCGATGCCGGCGGAAAGTCTAGCCACCTTTCGCTTCTCCCTTGTACAGGTTTCCCTCGGGCGAGCGGCCCCCGCCTATCATCATCCGCAGATAGTCTTCCTGGCTCATGCCGGTCATCAGCGCGGCGGCATACTGGAAGCTTTTGCCGTCGGTGGCGAATATCTTGGCGAGAAAATAGATATTCCCGCCCAGCGCAATCATCCCGTTATAGTCTCGCGCCAGAACAGCCTGCTTTTGCGCCTCGGTCATTGGCCATGCGTCCAGATAGGCGCGCTGGTCCGCCAGAAATGCCTGGCGGTTTTCCGCCTTCATCAGCGACATGCAGAATTGATTCAGGTGATATCCCTTGCGCGCCATCTCCGCGTCGAAAATGGTCGTGCCGGGAATGTCGGCATAGGCCGGAGGCGCCTTCATGACCGGACCTCTTCCGGCCAGTAAAGCCGCATCGGGTTGTCGACCAGGAGTCGCTTTTGCAGCGCGGCTGTTGTCGCGATCGTGGGAATGAAATCGACCAGCGCGCCATCGTCCGGCGCCACGGACGTCATGTTGGGGTGGGGCCAGTCGGTTCCCGACAGCACGCGGTCGGAAAACGCCTCCACCAGATGGCGGGCAAAGGGCACGACATCGCGGTATTCCGGGCCACCCAGTTTCGACAGGCGTTCCGGACATGTCACCTTCGACCAGATGTTGGAATGTTCCCGCATCAGGCGAACGAAAAGCTGGAATTCAGGTCCATCAACCGGCTTGGTGACATCGGGGCGCCCCATGTGATCGACCACCACAATGCCCGGCAGCCCGGCGATAAAGTCATACAGCTCCGGCAGTTCCTGCGCCTCGAAATAGATCACGATGTGCCAGCCCAGCCGCTGGATGCGCTGCGCGATCTCCACCAGCGTATCCTTGGGCAGGGCATCCACCAGGCGCTTGACGAAATTGAACCGCACGCCGCGAACCCCCGCGGCATGAAGCGCATCCAGCTCCTCGTCGCGCACCGATCGCTTGACCGTTGCCACACCGCGCGCGCGCCCGCCGGATGACAACAGCGCATCCACAAGCGCGCTGTTATCGGCGCCATGGCAGGTGGCCTGGACAATCACATTCCGCGAAAATCCGAGAAAATCGCGCAAGGCCCACAATTTCTCCTTGCCGGCGTCGCAGGGCGTGTATTTGCGCTCCGGCGCATAGGGGAATCTGTCGCCGGGCCCAAAAACGTGACAATGCGCATCCACGGCGCCCGGCGGCAATACAAAGCGCGGCTTCGACGGCGCGGGATGAAACGGTATCCAGTTGGCGTCCATGGCAAAGGCGGGCTGGGTGTTCATCGTCACTTGCCCTTCACGATCAGAGCGTCGTCAAGGTGGCATTCGATAATCATGAAATCTGCCTTTTCATCGGCTCCGGCATCTGTTCGAGCATCGCATCCAGCATGCCCGCCAGCGTGGCATGCTGAAGGGCTGGTGCAAACCGGGGTGCCAAATCCTGCCGCTGGGCGCAAGCGGCACTCATCAGCGGCTCCACGCCTGCTTCCGATGCGGTGCGCGCCGCTTCGCGCATTTCCTCGGCGCGCCGCGTGCCATGCTCGATTGACCGCGAGATCATATAGCCGGTCAGTTTGGGCCAGTCCGGCCCGGGGATCAAATCGCCCAAACTTGCCAGAACGGTTTCATCGACATGATAATGTCTTGCCGCCAGCATGGACTCGGTGAGGATCGCCTCCAGCCCCTTGACCACGATGCTGCGGCACATCTTGGCCGCGGATGCCGCGCCGATCACCTGTGAAAATACCGACACAGCCGAAAAACCCAGCTCCCGGGCCGGGCCCATGAAAGATTCCGCATAGGGGCCTCCCAGCAGGATGGGCGAAGCCAGACGCCTGGGGAAGATCGGCGACATTACGGCCGCTTCGACATAATGGCCGCCGCGATTTTCTATTGCCTTTGCCGCCTGCTGTTTCTGGCCCGGCGAGGCGGAATTGAGATCGAGATAATAGCTTCCTGCTGCGATCCCGGGCGCCGCCGCCGCCGCAGCTTCCTGGGTCTGGGCCGCGGTGACGGCGGAAATCACCAATTGCGCGCCGTGCACCGCGTCTGCGGCGTTGGTGCCACGGCGGCTGATGCGCTGCGCGGCCAAGGCGGGACCGCTTTGGGGCTGCGCGAATTTGATGTCCCAGGCGGAAAGCGTGATGCCGGCATGGCGCTGCAAATCGTCGGCCAGCGCCTGTCCCACTTCCCCGAAGCCGAGCAAGGCGATGCTGGTGATTTTGGTCATGGGCCAGCCCATACCGAGGCGGGAACATAAACCTCGCCGCGCATCAGCTTTCGCGTGGTCCGCAGCAAAGCGGCGCGCTTGACTTGCGGCGGCTCGGAACTGGAATCGAATTCCAGCTCAACCGTAAAGAATCCCGTCGGATGCTCGACATCGATGCGGCCGGGCGTTTTGCCGCCGCCATCCTGCACGAATTCCGCCGCGACCGAGCCCGGCAGCATGCAGGCGGTGGCGACACTGACCGCGCCCAGTACGCCAATGGCTTCATGGACACGGCGCGGTATGAATGTCCGGGTCGAAATCGTGCCGCCGGATTGCGCCAGGGAGACAAGGCTCATTTTCGGCACGGTCTTTTTGGCGACATTGCCCAGATTCATCCGCGGCCCGATCGCCAGGCGGATAGCCTCGATCTTCCGGCACAGCACAGCATCCCCCTCCAGTTGTTCGGGGGTTTCCTGGCCGGTTTTGCCGAAATCGGCGGCGCGCAGAATGACAACAGGCATGCCGTTATCGATGCAGGTCACTTCGACACCCTCGAGAATGTCCACGATGTTTCCGGTGGGCAGCAGGGCACCGCAGCTCGATCCTGCGACATCGAGAAAATCCAGCAGCACCGGCGCAGCGGTGCCGGGCACACCGTCGATGCGCGCTGTTCCGTCATATTCGACCGTACCGTCAGGCGTTTGAATCTGCGCCACCGCCAGCGTCTGGGTATTGAGCATGTGAATGCGCACCGGGGTAACATCCTTTTGCGCGGCCACAATGCCCTGTTCGATGGCCCAAGGGCCCACTCCGGCCAGGAGGTTGCCGCAATTCTGGCTGTCGCTGACCTCCGGCTTGTCGACCACGACCTGAAGAAAAAGATAGTCCACATCCGCATCCGGCCGGCCCGAGGGCGAGATTACGGCCACCTTGCTGGTCAGGGGATGCGCGCCTCCCATGCCGTCAATCTGCCGGACATCGGGCGATCCCATCGCGGCGAGAAGAACCCGGTCGCGGGTTTGCCGGTCGGCCGGCAGATGCGCGGCGTGAAAATACAGCCCCTTGGAGGTGCCCCCCCGCATCACGGTGCAAGGAATGGCGGTCTGCATCAGCTTGCGTCCGGCAGCGTTTCGACCCAGCGCAATCCCTTGTCCGCTAGCCTCTGGCGCATGCCGTAAATGTCCAGGCCCAATTCACCGGCCTCAAGCCGCTTGCGCACGCCGGCTTCCTTGAGCTCGCGGGCATTGGATTTTTCCAGTATTTCCTGGACGCGGCTTCGGGCCACCACCACCACCCCGTCATCATCGGCGACAACAAGATCACCCGGGGTGACCAGGGCGCTGGCGCAGACGATCGGGACGTTCACATTGCCGATGGTCTCCTTGACCGTGCCTTGCGCGAAAATCGCCCGCGACCATACCGGAAAGCCCATCTGTGTCAGGGACGCCGCATCCCGCACGCCGGCATTGATGACAAGACCCTTGACGCCCCGCGCCATCAGCGAGGCCGCCAGCAGGTCGCCGAAATAGCCGTCCTCGCAGGGACTGGTGGGCGTCACCACCAGAACATCGCCCGGACGGCATTGTTCCGCCGCCACGTGGATCATCCAATTGTCGCCCGGCGCCACTTCGCAGGTGACGGCCGGGCCGGCAATATGGGCAGGCCGGTATATGGGCCGTATCCCGGAATCGAGCAGCCCGACCCGGCCCTGGGCTTCATGCACCGTGGCGACACCCAGACCGGCAAAGCCCGCAACCAGCGTGGCTTCCGGACGATCTATCCTGGTGACGACAATTCCCATTCTGCTGCTCCCAAGTCCCATCCGGGCCGGCACGATGAAACCGGCGCCTCTTTCCTACCAGCTTGATCTCTGTTCCTGATCATTGATTTTTGTTATAGCTGCGTGATGCAGGAGGTGCCAAACATCCGTCACCTGGCCGCCTTTCTGGCCGCGAGCCGCCACCTGCGGCTTGGCCGGGCGGCGGAGTCCATAAACCTGTCCCAGCCGGCCACCACTCAGGGCATCCGCAAGCTGGAGGCGGGGCTGGGGCAGGCGCTGTTTGATCGCTCCAGCAAAGGTCTCAGGCTGACGGTGGCCGGCCAGCGCTTTCAGTTCCGCATCGAGCGCGCCTTTCAACTATTGCGCGAGGGCCAGCGCATTCTCGGCAACAGCGCCCTGCGTCCGGAAAATTCCATCACCCGCGTCCAGTTGCGGGCGTTGATCGCGACGGTGGAACAAGGCTCTTACAGCCTGGCGGCGCGCACGCTTGGCGTTTCCCAGCCCGGGGTGCACCGGGCGGTGCGGAAACTGGAAAGTCTCTGCGGCCAACGGCTTTTTTTGGCCACGGCGCAGGGCGTTGAAATCACGACATCGGCCCGCGAATTGGCGCGCTGCGCCGCACTGGCGATGGCGGAGATCGAACAGGGAATTGACGAGTTGCGTGCGCTTCGCGGCATCCTGGATGGGCGCATCTGGATCGGCAGCCTGCCCCTGGGGCGCACCCGGATCGTGCCGCAGGCGGTGACCTGTCTGCTTCTGCGCTATCCGGACGTCAAGGTGAGAATTATCGATGGCGCCTATGACGACCTGCTGACGGCCCTTCGCCATGGTCAGATCGACATCCTGTTTGGCGCCCTGCGGGAGCCTCTTCCGTCCGGCGACATTATGCAGGAAGCCATTTTCACCGAACCCTTGTCACTGATCGTGCGCGCCGGCCATCCCATCCTTTCAAATCCCCGCTTCGATGCGCAAAGCCTTTCAAGGCTGGACTGGGTGCTGCCGCGCGAGGGAACGCCGGCACGCGACGGCTTCAAGGCCTTTTTTCAGAACCATGCCGTGCCGGCGCCGCAAAGAATCATCGAATGCAGTTCGCTGATTGCGCTGCGCGCCCTTCTCACCGAAAGCGACAGGATCGGCCTGTTGTCCCTCGAACAGGTGCGATATGAAATCGATGCTGGCTTTCTCAAAATCTTGCCCGCCCCGATGCCCAATACGCAGCGCCCCATCGGCGTCACGGTTCGCAGGCATTGGCAGCCGACCGGCGTTCAAACCGATTTCATCGCCTTGCTGCGGCAGGCGTGTCAGGGCTAAAGGTGCAAGATTTGCAAATTGCCAGCGTGCAATGTCGATAAGGCGCCAAAATTGACAAGCACAGCTTCCCTTGGCAAGGTTTTATATCCAACGGTTCGACCGGTATCCCGCGCCTGCCGCACGGCAAGGCTGACGGGGCATTTTTGTCGTACCCCATAACAGGCGCGCGGGCGGGGCAAGAGGCGATGCGGACACAGGTTGCGATCATCGGAGCAGGACCGGCCGGGCTGCTGCTGTGCCATCTTCTTTACAAGGAAGGCATCGACTGCGTCGTGGTGGAAAGAAAAGACCGCGAATATGTCGAAGGGCGCATTCGCGCCGGGGTGCTCGAACAGACCACCGTCGATCTGGTCCGGCGGGCTGGCGTGTCGGAACGCATGGATCGCGAAGGCATCCCCCATGACGGATTTTCGCTGGCCTTCAACGGAGAGAAAATCCGCATCGATCTGGCGGGTCTGACCGGCCGCTCCGTCATGGTCTATGGCCAGACCGAACTGACCAAGGACATGTTCTCGGCGGCGAAGGCCCGCGCCATTCCCATCATTTTCGACGCCGATGACGTCCAGCTTCACGACATCGACGCAGCCTTGCCGCGGGTGACCTATTCCCACAAAGGCCAGAAGCATGAATTGACGGCGGAGTTCATTGCCGGCTGCGACGGGTTTCACGGGATCAGCCGAAGCTCCATCCCCGCCAGCGTGCGGCGCGACTTTGAACGGGTCTATCCGTTCGGCTGGCTGGGCATTCTCGCAGACGTCCCGCCCTGCGATCATGAGCTGATTTACGCCAACCACCAGCGCGGCTTTGCGCTGGCGTCCATGCGGTCCCATGTGCGCAGCCGCTATTATGTGCAGGTATCGCTGGATGAAAAACTGGAAGACTGGCCCGATGACCGCCTGTGGGACGAGTTGGCGGTCCGGCTCGGCGAAGCCACCGCGCCGCATATTACCCGCGGCCCCAATATCGAGAAGTCCATTGCGCCGCTCCGCAGTTTCGTGACCGAACCGATGCGCCATGCCAGGCTGTTCCTGGCCGGCGACGCGGCCCATATCGTGCCCCCCACGGGCGCGAAGGGCCTCAACCTGGCCGCGACCGATACCGCCTATCTGGCAAATGAATTGACCAATTATTTCCGCTCCGGCTCTTCCAGCGGCCTTGACCAATATTCCGCCACCGCGCTGGCCAGGGTCTGGCGCGCGGAACGTTTTTCCTGGTGGTTCACCCACCTCACCCATCGCTTCCCCGAAGGCGGCGACTTCGGGGCCCGCATGCAGCTGGCCGAATTTTCCTATATCTGCGGCTCCGAGACGGCGCAGCGATCCGTGGCCGAAAACTATGTCGGCCTGTCGCTCGATTTCGGCCGGGACTCCCGCTGACCCGGGAAGCGCCGCGATCTACTTTGCCGTATCGTCGCGCAGCGTTTTCAGCCAGACGTCCATCGGCGCGATCGGGCCGTGGAGCGGTGCGATGGTCACCGGATCCAGCTGCAGGCGCTGGAGGTTGCCATACAAATTGTTCCACATGGCCAGCGAAAGCGGCGTGGCAAACCAGGCTGAGAAATCATCGACTTCGACCAGGATTCTTTCCTTCGGCAGATAGACGAAGGAAAGATACTGGTCATGCATGTCGCCATAATCCAGATAGATTTCGACGTTGCGATCACCGTCCGTCAGAACATATTTGTTCTTGTAGGTGATGAAGGTCGCCTCTTTGGGGTGCTGCGACAGAAGATCCGGCTCCATCGTGTGGGGCTGAGCCCAGGCCCATTGAAAGAAAGCCTTGTTGGCCTCGTTGGTGATGATGGTCGCGCCCTGGGCAACAAAGGTGCGAAGCCCGCCGGAGTGATCGAAATGGTGGTGGGTGTTGATCACATATTTGACCTGCTTGCCCGGGACCAGCTTCTTGATCGCCTCAATCAGGGCCAGGGAGCGCGCCTCGTCGGTTGGCGCATCGACCAGGACCAGATAATCCTTGAACTCGATCAGCACGCTGCTGGCCCGGCCATACAGCATCCACACACCATCGGCCATTTTTTCGACGGTGACGTTATCGGGACGTTCCTTCGCCGTCAGGACATTCGCCGGCACGGTGAGCGCGGCGCCCGCGACATTGGCCTCGGCGCCGGTCACATTCAGTTCGAAGGTCCGCGAGCCGCCCTGCGTCTGCAGGATATGGAACGGAAATTTCATGCCTTTGAGCTGCCGGTAGTCCGAGAAACTTACCTCGACGGGCATGTCGCCCAGCACGGGGTTGGGAATATGCGTTTCAATATGGGTGACAAGATTGTGGCTGTCGATCGTGCCGCTGATCTTGTACTTGCCCTGGGTGAAGGTGAGGATCGTGGTTTTTTTCCCGTCTTCCGAGCCTTGTGTGGTGACGGCATCATTGGCCGCGGCGGCTTTCAGAAAACCATGCGGCGTCAGCCATATCTGCAGTCCACGTTCATCGGCGGCGGCGGGTGCCGGAAGCACCACATCCGGCGCCACCGGGGGATTGCCGTCCGCAGGCTGGTTCCAGGCAAATTTGCCGCTGACCTGGCGGCCTTCGGTAACCGGATCGGTAAAGGGCGCTTCGCCGCCAAGAGCCGTCGGATTTTCCTGGGCCCTGACCAGATCTTCCCGGGACGACGCGGTCGCATAGTCGATGGTGCGCGTGTATTTGGTGAGATCGGTCGAATGCCAGGGGCCGGTGGGATTCCAGTTCATTCCCACCACGCCCAGTTTGCCGGTGCCCGAATAGCGCACGGTCTGGACATGGCCCATGACTTTTTCCGCATTGCGAATTGCCGATTTCGCGTCCAGCGCGAAGGCATTGCCGGTCGTCAGACACAGCAATAAAACAAGACCAGACCAGAATTTTCCTAGGGCGCCACCAGACACGCTGTCCTCCCGATTATTATTGGTATGCATCAAACGCTGCCGCATGGGGACGCAGAACAATTCTATGACGAAAAGTCAACTTGGCAGGCGCGTCGGCAGCCAACGGGCCGCTCCAGAAAAACGCCGCAAGATTGTTTCCCCCAGCGACGAGCAAGATATATTGCCGGCCGTCCGACAAAGCAATAGGACGCGGCCCGGCCGAAGCTTGGCCGATGGTCTTTGCGGCGACGACAAACCGCCAACGGGCTTGTTGTATCGTCCTCATCATTGGCGATAGCATGCGCTCCCATGACAAATCTGAAAATGCATCGTTTCGCGGCGGCGTTGATGACAGGCCTTGTGGCTTGCGCCCTCTGCGCCGCCGCGCCCGCCACGCCCCAGGTCAGGGTCGCGGTATCGAGTGACGCGATTACCCTTCTGCCGGTCCATCTTGCGCAGACACTTGGCTACTACAAAGAGGAGGGGCTTGATGTGACCCTCTCCTTGATCGGAAGCGCCAACCAGACGCTGGACGCCCTGCATGATGGCAGCGTGAATGTCGCGCTTGGTACGACGGTGCCGATTCAAACCGCCGCGGCGGGGCGCTCCATTCAGGGATTTCTGGTGATCTATGCGACGATCAATAATGTCCTGATCGTCTCGCCGGCGGCGAATGCGGACATTCACAGCATTGCCGATCTCAAGGGCCGCCGGATCGGCGTCTCAAATCTGGGCTCGGGTTCGCAGATTTTTCTGAATTATCTGCTGACGGCAAATGGCTTGCGGCCGGCGGATGTCAAAGCGGTGGCGATCGGCGTCGGCGCGCCCGCGCTGGCCGCGATTGCGCGCGGCGATGTCGATGCGGCGCTCTTGGTCGGCGGCGCCATCAATGTGCTGCTGAAAGACCATCCCGGCCTGACCATTCTCGCCGATACCCGCACGCCCGAGGGGTCGCAGCGCGTGCTGGGTCCGGTGCCCTTTCCGGGTTCGCTCCTGGTGGCCGAGGAAAGCTGGCTGAAAGCCAACCCCGATACCGCCCGCCGCTTCGTCCGGGCGGTGCGCAAGGCGATGCAATGGATGGGCGAACATTCCGCGCAGGAGGTTCGCGCCAACATGCGCGAGGACCAGCGCGCCGCCGATGCGCAAACCGATCTTGAGACGATCCGCGATTTTCAGCACATGCTTTCGCCGGACGGCGCAATCCAGAAAGGCAGCCCGGAGCTCATGTACAAGGTACTCGCCGCCTCGCTCGATGATGTTCGCAGCGCCCATATCGACCTTTCACAGGCCTACACCAACGAATATCTGGGCGGAAAGTAACGGCGCGGGTCAATTCGGCAGCGCGAAGGCCACCAGTTGGTCACCCACCCGCGGCGCGACCAGATTGTTGCCGCCCGCCGCGAACACCACATATTGACGGCCTTTGTAGGTATAGACCGCCGGTGTCGCCACCGCGGGCGCCGCGACCAGATGCTTCCACAGAACATTGCCGGTCTTGAGGTCCACCGCGCGTACCCGGCTGTCCATCGAGGCGCCGATAAAGATCAGCCCACCTTTCGTTATCGCCGGGCCGCCGATCGACACCGAGCCCCAACTTTCGGGCATGTAAAAGCCCCATTGCTGCACCTGGCCGAACGGATGGCGCCATAGCAGCTTACCGCTCTTCAGGTCATAGGAAGACAGCGTGCCATAAGGCGGATTCCAACACGGCATGCCCCAGGCATTGAAAAAATTGAAGGTGTGCGAGGCATAGGCCGAACCATAGTCCGGCTGCCAGCCGCCGGCGGCGCCCTTCTTCTGCTGCTTGTTGTAATCGCCCCGCGCCATCAGCTGGTAGATTCGCACAAT
>Ga0302320_10002707_pt1 | contig 41442 bp, 36 predicted proteins | sample Bog_T0_3_FD_202130 | JGI IMG/M metagenome (GOLD analysis project Ga0302320, IMG submission 202130) | Peat permafrost microbial communities from Stordalen Mire near Abisko, Sweden - Bog_T0_3 | ecosystem: Environmental > Terrestrial > Soil > Wetlands > Peat | place: Sweden: Abisko, Stordalen Mire... | reverse complement strand
CGGCCGGCGAGAGGATCGACTTGTGGCGCTCGTCGATCAGGTCGCACACGGCCTGGCCGACCAGGTGGTTCGACACCGCCTGGCAGGAGAGACCGTGCGAGGCCAGGAGGTCCCACTTGTCGCGGATGTAGGTCTTCGAGGAGAGGGCCTTGTCGACCTCGAAGTGGTCTCCCCAGCACGCGAGCTCGACGCCGTCGTAGCCCATCTCCTTGACGAGGGGCGCCAGCTTTTCGAGGGGGAGGTCGGCCCATTGGCCGGTGAAGAGTGTTACGGGGCGGGGCATGTTGTGGTTGGGTTAAAGGTGTCGTTCGTGTCCGGGCCGTCCCTAGGCCCGGCCCCAGGCCTTCAGCTGCTGGTAGCACATGGAGACGGACTTGAGGGGGTCGTGGTTGTAGTGCTCCTGCTCCACGATGAACCACTCGACGGCCCCGATCGCGTCGGTGGCCGCGAAGATCTCCTCGAAGTTGACCGGGCCCGTGCCCAGCTCCTTGGAGTCCTTCAGGTGGATCAGGGGCACGCGCGCGCCGTGGTCCCTCAGGAACCTGGCGGGCGAGTAGCCGGCGTCCTGGATCCAGAAGACATCCACCTCGGCGAAGAGGTTGCGCGGCTCGGCCGCGCCCAGCATCCACTCGAAGGCCGGCTTGCCGTTCAGGATCTTGAACTCGTTGCCGTGGTTGTGGAAACCGAACTTGATCCCGTAGGGGCGGACCAGGGCGCCGATCTCGTTCAGCTGCTCGCCCATGCTCTCGCACACGGCGGCGTTGATGAAGTGGATGGGCTGCCAGTAGGAGCAGGTGATGTGTTTGCAGCCGAGCTCGAGCGCCTCGCCGATGATGTTTGTCAGGTTGGTCTTGAGCGCATCCAGGCCGACGTGCATCCCGGCGAGCTTGAGGCCCGCCGCGTCGAGGGCCGCCTTCGCGCCCTTCACGTCCAGGTTCCCATAGCCCGCAAGCTCGACGCCGCTGTAGCCCATCTCGGCCACGGCCGCCACGGCGGCCGCGAAGTCGCGCTTCACCTCGTCCTTGATGGACCAGAGCTGCAGGGCGACGGGGGTCTTCTTGTGCGGGGCGCTCATTTGATGCGGATCTCCCGGCCGGTGGCCGCGGACTGGTAGATGGCGTCCAGGATCTTCTGGACCGCCACGGACTCGGCGGGCTTCACGAAGGGCTTCGCCTTGCCGAGGAGGCAGTCGATGAAGTGCACCATGCGGTTCGTGTCGACCAGCGGGGGCAGCGGGTCGACCAGCTGCGTCGCATAGCCCATCTTCGTCTGCTTGAAGATCTGCACCGGCGGCAGGATAAGTCCCGCCTCCGTCCCGAAGAGTTGCGTCGAGTTGACGTCGACCACCGGCCCGTGGGCGGCCCAGGACGTCTCCAGCAGGACCGTGCGCCCGCTCTTCAGCTTGATGAGCGCGATCGAGAGGTCGTCCACGTCGAACGTCGCCTTCGGGTCGATCTCGCTCTTGCCCCACCCGCCGTTGCCGAGGCCCCGCGGGCCGAACTTGGCGAAGGTCTGGCCGCTCACGGCCGCCGCGTCGAACTCACCCATCAGATAAAGGCAGCGGTCGAGCGCGTGGACGCCGATGTCGTATGTGCAGCCGCCGCCGGCGAAGCGCTTCTGGGTGAACCAGGACCCGATCCTCGGGATGCCGGCCCGGCGGCTCCACGACGTCTTCGCGTGGTAGATCTCCCCCAGCTCGCCGGAGTCGACGACCTGCTTCGCCGTCTGGGTGTCTCCATTGAACCGGAAGTTCTGGCCGACCATGAAGAGGAGGCCCCTTTTCCTGGCCTCGGCCTCGAGCTTCGCCGCGTCCTTGGCGTTCGTCGCCATGGGCTTGTCGAGCATGACGTTCTTGCCGGCCTTGAGCGCGTCCAGGGCCACCGTCGCGTGGAGGTAGTTGGGGACGCCGATCGAGACCACGTCTATGTCGGTCCGGGCGAGGAGCTTCTTGTAGTCGGTGAAGACGTCGGGGATCCCGAATCGCTCGGCGGTCTCGCGGCCGCGCTCGGCCGACACGTCGGCCACGGCGACGACCTCGACGTCCGGGTGGAGCTTGAAGCTCGACACGTGGTCCTGGCCGATCGCTCCTGCGCCGATCACGGCAACCTTGAAATGGGACTTCCTGCGCTTGGTCTTCATGCGATCAAAGGGGGGTGGGGGCCCTCAACCCTTGGCGCGGGCCGGGGCCTTGGCGATTTTTTTTGAGCGGACAGGCCCTGCAATCCCCGGTTTACCGGGGATCCTGGCTCAATAATAGAGCCAGTACTTGCGGCTCAGCTGCTGGTAGACGGCGTTCCTGGCCTGCCAGTCCTTCAGGTAGGCCGCGACGTCCACCTTCGAGCCGTGGGCCACCACGTCGTTGTAGAATGCCGTCGAGCCGAGGCATTTCCGGAAGACGGTGAGCTCTGACTTCGTGGCCGTGGTGAAGGTCCTCGGGTCGAAGGCGCACGCCATCTTGATGAGATAGATGCCGAGCTCCGTCGGCCGCCACTCGTCCCAGTCGGTGATCTCGACGTAGAGGCCGAGGTCGGCCTTGCCCGTCTTCAGGTCAGGCACGCTGACCCTGCGAAAGCCGATGCCGGGCAGGTTCAGGGCCTTGAGCTCGCGCTCCAGGACCTCGAAGCGCACCCCATGGTAGGAGATGCCGCGGAAGGGATAGTCGGTGCCGACGCCGCTCTTGAAGCCGCCGATCTGCGTGCCGAGCCCCAGCATGGCCAAGCCCTCGGCGGCCGAGTAGGTCGGCACGCCCTGCGACGTGGGCACCCACGTGAGCCCGGTCTCGGGCCAGCGCATGGACCTGCGCCATCCCCTCATGGGAATGACGGTCAACTTGCCATTCATCCGCACCGCGTCCGGGAGCTTCAGGATGTCCGGGGCCTGCTTGGCCATCCTGGCGAGTTCCCCCATCGTCAGGCCATGGACATACGGCACCCGGAAGGTGCCCACATAGCTGACCAGCTGCGGATCCAGCGGGGGGCCGTCCACCTTCAAGCCCCCGAGAGGGTTCGGCCGGTCCAGGACCACCACCTCGACCCCGTTCTCGAAGCATCCCTCCATGCACATGCGCATGGCGCTCACGAAGGTGTAGCTGCGCACGCCCACGTCCTGCAGGTCGATCACCATGACATCGATGCCCTTCAGCGCCGCCTTCGTCGGCTTACCGGTGCCTATGCCGTCATAGATGATACCATTATAGAGAGAGTGGACGGGCAGCCCCGTCCTCGCGTCGACGTGGTCGGGGAAGTTGAGGCCCGCGGGAAATTCTCCGCGGATGCCGTGCTCCGGGGCGTAGAGCGCGGCCAGGTGCACGCCCGGGGCGTGAAGGAGAATGTCGATCGTGCTCTCCCCGTGCATGTCCACGCCCGCCGGGTGAGTGAGGAGCCCGACCGTCTTGCCCTTCAGGGGCCCGAAGCCCTCGGCCTCAAGGACATCGATCCCGAGCATGACGGGATGCCTGGGGTCCACCCAGGGCTTAGGCGCCGGCGTCACCTTCGGGGCCACGACCACCGGCTTCGGCACCGGGGGCGGCGGGGTCGGGTTGGCGCTGCATCCCGCGAGGCCCGCCAGGGCTGCGACACATGTGGCGGCGCGCCTGAGGGAGCGGGGCAGGAGACGGAGCATCCGAGACATATCAGCGCCCCGCATGGCGCGGTCGAGACGTTTCATCCGGAAGAAAACGCGCGCTTCACGGAGCTGAAAAGAAACCCCGGGGCGTTGGCGAGGGCGTCCTTGAGCGGCATGCCCGCGGGCGTGATCGCATGCGTCACCAGGCCGTGGACATCGCGGGTCAGCCCGACCTGTCCGGCGAAGACATGCACCGTCTTTCCGAGGTCCAGCGCACGGCGTGCGATGGCTCCCGGCCCCTTGCCCTGGAGCGACGAGTCGTCGAAGCGCCCCTCGCCCGTGATGACGACGTCCGCCTTCGCAAGCCGCTCCTCAATGTTGAGCCAGGATGAGACCAGCTCGAATCCCGGAAGGAGCGTGGCGCCCGCCCCGGCCATCAGGCCGAACGCTATCCCGCCCGCGGCGCCGGCGCCCGGCGCGGAGACGAGGTTCGCCGGCCGGCTGAATGCGGCGCAGAGAAGGGCTGCGATCCTGGAGCCCTCCTCCTCGAGCATGGGGGCGTCCTTCGGCTTCAGGCCCTTCTGCGGGCCATAGACGGCCAGGGCGCCCCGCGGGCCGAGGAGCGGGTTGTCGACGTCGCAGGCAATGAGGATCGGGGGAAACCCGTCGGGAAGGGCGCCGCCGATCGTCGCCACGCGCGGCCAGTCCGCCGGGACGAGCGGGTCGAGCATGAATCCCTCCGAGTCGCAGAACGTGAGGCCGAGGGCCGCCAGGGCGCCCAGCCCGAGGTCATGCGTCGCGCTTCCGCCGACTCCCAGGAGGATCGCCCGCACGCCGTGGGCCGCGGCGTCCCTCATCACTTGGCCCGTTCCGAAGGACGAGGACCGCATCGGGTCCCTCAGTTCCATCGGCAGCAGCGCGAGGCCGCTTGCGGCCGCCATCTCGATGACGGCAATCGTGCCGGCCCCGGAGGCGCTCTTGCCCAGGATTGCCTTTGCACGGTCCGGAACGCGGCCGAGGTCAACGATCCCGTAGGGGGCGACCCTGTCCCCTCCCTGGGGGCCGACCACCTCGGCCGACGCCTCGGCGCCCAGGGCGGCGCGCGTGAGGATTGCGGCAAAGCCCTCGCCGCCATCCGCCAGCGGGCACGCCTCCACGTCGGGCCTGCCGGGCGACGACATCACGGCCCCCGAGGCAATGTCGCAGGCCATCATCGCCGACATCGAGTCCTTGAACTTGTCGAAGGCAATGAGGACGCGCATCCACGCATTGCTACACCGGGGCGTTGCCGATTTGCAATTAATCCCCGGAGCCGGAAGATCGCGCCATGGCCTTCGCGCTTCAACCGACATCCATCGAGTCGGTTGGCGTCGAGCCTCTCGACATCCCGCTCCTTGAGCCATTCGGGATCTCCAAGGGCAGCCTGGGACTCGCCGCCAACGTGCTCGTGACGGTCAAGCTCGTGGACGGCACCATGGGCTACGGCGAGGCGGCGCCTTTTCCTGCCTACAATGGCGAGACCCAGGACGACTCGCTGCGGGCTCTCTTGAGTGCCACCAACTGGCTCGCCGGGCGCGACGCCGCCAACTGGAGGGAAATCGCCGCGGAGTTTCGCGCGGCGGCAGGCCCCTCCTGCGGGTCCGCGCTCTGCGCCCTTGAGACAGCGCTCCTTGATGCCCTGACGCGCCAGCGCGGCACCTCACTCTGGCAATTCTTCGGGGGCGAGGGAACCGAGCTTGAGACCGACATGACCGTGACGACCGGCTCAGTGGAGGGCGCCAAGGCCGCCGCCCTTGCGATACGGGCTCGAGGCATACGCGTGATCAAGGCGAAGGTCGGTGGAGCAGCAGGCCCGTCGGCGGACCTCGAGCGGATCGGCGCCATACTTGAGGCCGCGCCGGGCTCGCCACTCATCCTGGATGGCAACGCAGGGATCAGCCGGGACGAAGCACGCCTGCTGGTCTCGGGCCTGAGGAAAATGGGAGTCACCCCGGCGCTCCTTGAGCAGTGGCTCCCGAAGGAGGACATGGAGGGCATGCGCCTGCTCGGTCTGGAGTCGGGATGGGCCGTCGCGGCTGACGAGAGCGTGTCGACCGCCGCCGACGCCCGCCGCGTCTCCGAGCACCGCTCGGTGAGCCACATCAACATCAAGCTCATGAAGGCCGGCATTGCCGAGGCGCTCGAGGTCGCGGCGGTGGCCAAGGAGGCGGGCATCGGGCTCATGATCGGCGGCAACATCGAGTCGATCCTCGCGATGACGGCATCGGCCTGCTTCGCGGCGGGCCTGGGCGGATTCGAGTTTGCGGACCTCGATACCCCGCTCTTCCTCGCCGAGAGCCCCTTCCAGGGCGGGTACATCCTTGAGGGAGGCCGGATCTCTGTGGCCCACATCGGCGCCGGCCACGGCGTGCTGCCCCTCGGCCTTTTGCTTTGAACGGCGCGCCCCGCTAGGATTGCATCCGCACGCATGCCATCCAACGGGGCCCTCGTGGTCTGCCAATCCGGTTATGAGGGGATTCTCGTCCGAGAGATGCAGGAGCTGGGGCTGGCCGCCTCCGGAAGCGGCCCGGCCTGGGTGCTCCTCTCCTGGCCCGACGACGCCTCGGCCGATGCCACGCTCGCAAAGGTGCGCGGCGCGGCCTTCGCACACGCGGTCCTCGAGTCGCCCGTGGCCGTCTCCGGCAAGAGCGTGAACGAGATCGCGCAGGCAATCATGGACTTCTTCGCCTCAAGCCTTCGCGGCGAGAGGATTGAGACCCCGTGGCCCTGCCTCTTCGCCGGGAGCCAGGACCTGGTCGGCCTCGGCCGCCGGGTCGCATCGGTCGAGGCGGCTTTCGGCGAGCTCATCAAGAAGAAGCTTGGACGCCTGGCGAAGCTTGCCACACAGGACCGCCCGAGGATGGGCCCGGCCCGCGGGCTTTTCGCGTGGTTCACGGACTTCGGCACGGTGCAGCTCGCGCGGAGCGCGCACATGAGCGGACCCTGCCGGATGGCCGACGACGACCTGGCGCCGTCGCGCTCCTACCTGAAGGTCGAGGAGGCCTACGGGATCATCGGCGCGGAGCCCCGGCCCGGCGAGACCGTCTGCGACTTGGGCGCTGCGCCCGGCGGCTGGAGCTACAGCGCGGCCAAGCGCGGGGCGCGCGTCGTCGCCGTCGACAACGGCCCGATGAAGGGCGGGGCCCTCGGCAACCCGCTCATCGACCACAGGACGGACGACGCCTTCGGCTTCAGCCCCGGCAGGGAAGCCACCTACGACTGGCTTTTCAGCGACATGCTCGAGGACCCGCACAAGATCGTGAGGTTGATCGTGTCGCCTTGGCTCGCCGGCGGCTGGTGCCGGCGCTTTGTCATCAACCTCAAGTTCGGCCGGGTGGACCCCATAGGGCTCCTCTCGGACCTGCGCTCGAAGGATTCGCCGTTTGTCACGCACGCAAGCGGCGTCAGGATCTCCCACCTGTACCACGACCGCGAGGAGCTCACCGTCACGGGAACACGCGCCGGATGAAGGACACGGAGATCACGATCTGCGGCCTGGCCGCCGTCCGCGCCCGCTTCGAGCGCGACAGCTCCTCCATCGTCAGGCTGTTCTTCGACCGGCCCATGTCCAAGAGGGTCGGGCTCATGTGCAAGGCGTTGGCTGCGTCGCGGAAGGTCTACCGCTGCGTCGAGCCGGCCGAGCTGGCGAAGATCGCCGACTCGATCCACCACGGCGGCATCGTGGCCGTCGTCGAGGAGAAGCCGCCGAAGACGGCCACGTCCTCCGACGCCTCTTCCTGGGCCCGGCGCAACGAGAACGTCGTCGTCCTCGACCGCATCGGCAACGCGCACAACCTGGGGGCCATCGCGAGGACCGCGGCCTACCTCGGCGTCCCGCGCATCGTGATCGCGGGCGAGCCGGGCGCGGCCAGGCCGGGCGGCGCCGCCTACCGCGTGGCCGAGGGAGCCATGGACGCTATCGAGATCTCCGTAGTGCCGCAGATCGCTCCCTTCCTGAAGGCCCTGGCCTCGGCGGGCTACGACGTCGTCGGCGCTGCGACCCGCGGCGGGGCGGCCTCCGACCCCGGCGTCGCCGGGCCATGGGCCCTCGTCATGGGCAACGAGGAGCACGGGCTTGCTCCCGCCGTCGAGGCGGCCTGCACGCGCCTCGTCACGATCGCCGGGGCGGGAAGGGTCGAGTCGCTCAACGTGTCCGCCGCCGCCGCCATCCTGATCCACGAGCTCGGACGGCGCATCGGGACCCGCAGGCCCAAGGTTTCCTGAAACGAATTGCCCGCACATGCGTCATCTGCAATGTTCGCCCGGCTTTCCCTAAACCAACTCCGTTTCCTCCACAATATGAAGCTCCGCCCTATACTCGCACTCCTCCTCGCCGCCTCGGTCGCGTCGCCGTACATCGCCAAGGCTGACGACGCCCCGGCCGCCTCCGCGGCGACGACCACGACCACCACCACGACGACGACGGCACCCGTCGCGGCGCCAGATGACGACAAGAAGACCGAGCTCGAGATGAGGATGGACCGCGCAGGCAAGGCGTTCCGCAAGCTGCGCAAGCAGGTTGCCGACCCGGCCCAGAACGCCTCATCGCTGGACCTTGCCTCGAAGATGTTGGCGGCCTTCAAGGAGGCCGAGGACCTTACGCCCGAGAAGGCCATGGACCTGCCCGAGGCCGATCGCCCGAAGTTCGTCGCCGACTACAAGACCGGCATCCAGGCCATGGAGGACGAGGTCTCGAAACTTTCCGACGCCCTTACCGCGGGCAAGAATGACGTGGCCGCCTCAATCGTCGCGGACATGCTCGCGATGGAGAAGAAGGACCACAAGGAGTTCAAGAAGCCGGAGAAGAGTTAAGCGACGAGCGCTCCGAGAGGCTCTCCAGCTCGGCCTTGAGCAGGTTCGCGCGCGCGGCGAGGGTGTCCACCTCGCCCGCTAGCTCGGACTCGGTGAACGCTGCCGCGAAGTCCTGCAGGTCGGCGGCGGACTCGGCGAGCGACTGCGCGCCGACCATCCTCGCGAGAGAGAGGACGCGGTGCGCCGCGCTGGACACAGCCGGGCGCGAGTCCGCCGCGTGGGCGGAGCGGACCTCCCTTATCGCCTCCTCGAGCGAGTAGACGTACTTCTCGATCTCGCGCTCGAAGCTCGCCGTCGTGCCGTCCGTCAGGTGGACGATCATGCCGAGGTCGATGCCGGCCGGCGCCGCGAGCGAGGGAGGCATGGGCACCTCGCTCGCCGGGGCGGTCCCGGCCAGCTCCGAGATCACGGCCCGCAGCTTGCCGGGCGTAATGGGCTTCGATATGAAGGCATCCATGCCTGCGTCGATGCAGGTCTTCCTGTCCTCGGCGGTCGAGAGGGCCGTGGTGGCGACGATGAGGGTCCGGGTTCCCGGGGATTCCGCGGCCCTATGGCGCGTGGCCACCTCGAGGCCGCTCACGCGCGGCAGGTCGCAGTCAAGGAAGACGGCGTGGTAGCGGGCCTTCGCCAGGAACGAGAGCGCCTCCTCGCCGTCGGCGGCTATGTCGACCTGGAAACCCTGGCGCCCGAGCATGAGCGCCAGCGCCCGGGCATTGTAGTCGATGTCCTCGACGACGAGCGCCCTCATGCCTCGTCCCTCGCAGCCGTTGTCCTGCTCCCGCGGCCCGATCGCGGCCTCGAGCGGGATGCGCAGGTAGAAGATCGATCCGCCTCCGGGTGCCGAGGAGTGCCCTACCGTCCCTCCCATCCTTTCGGCTAGGGCGCGGCATACGGCGAGGCCGAGCCCGGTGCCGGGCACCGCCGAGTTGGGCGCGGACTTGAGCCTTGAGAAGCGGATGAAGAGGTTCTTCTGCTCGTCGGCGGGGACGCCGATTCCGTCGTCCGTCACGTTGAACACAACATACTCCCCGTCGGAGCGGGCCGAGAGCCAGATCATCTTGCCGCCGAACTTCAGTGAGTTCGCCGTGAAGTTCACGATCACCTGCTGCACGCGGGCCGAGTCCGCGATGATCGACTCCGGCAGATCCGGGTCGACGACGACCGCCATGCATGCGGCCCCTCCGCGCGGCTCAAGCATCTTCACGACCGTATCCAGGAGGTCGTGCGGTGAAAACCGCGAGCGGTTCACCTTGTAGGCGCCCGCCTCGATGGCGGCGAAGTCGAGCACGTCCTCTACCAGGGACGCGAGGAACGAGGCGCACGACTGGAGCGTTGTGACAAGCTTCCGCTGGCCGGGCTCAAGCGGCGTCTCGGAAAGCTCAAGCGCGGAGGCGAGGATCCCGCCCATGGGGTTTCGGATCTCGTGGCTCATGCTGGCGACGAACTCCGTCTTTGCCGCGTTTGCCTTCTCCAGCTCGTCGGTGCGCTGGCGCACCATCTTTGCCAGGATCGCCGCACGGTGCTTCAGGGTGCGCGTCCTTAGTCGCAGGACGCCGAGCACGGTCAGCAGCAGCGCGAGCGCAAACGCGGTCCGCGCGACGGGCTTGCGCCACCAGGGAGGCGCGATCGCAAAGTGCAGCACGGCCGGCTCGCCCGCCTCGCCGGAGTCGGTCACGAGGCGGACCCGGAAGTCATAGGTTCCCTCGCGCAGGCCCGATATGTCGCGCTCCGGCGTGTCGCTTGGCGGGGACCATTGGGTCTCCGCGCCGCCGAGGAGCGTCTCGAAGCGCTCCGACTCGCGCATGCCATATTCAAGCGAGCTGTATTCGACGTGCACGCCAGCCGTGGCATACGGCAGCGTCCCCTCGACCGGGGCCTCGGGCGCTCCCGCGCCGGCCATCGTGTGCGAGCGGATGAGGGGCGTGAGCGGCGCGGGGCGCTCTGCGAGTGCCGTCGGGCCCGCGCGCAGCAGCACCTCTGTCCCGGACATCCACAGGGCTTCCCTCCCCGGCTCGCCGATCATGCGAAGGCCGAGGATGGATCCCGCGGCGGAGAGGCCCTCGATCGACTGGGGCATCCACCGCGCCTTGTCGTGCGCCACCAGAATCCTTCCCACCTTTGGGGAGTGCCCGCCCGGGTCGGGATAGAGCGCGGCCCAGACGGCCCCGTTCGCGTCCTGGTTGGAGATCGCCGAGGGGTTGCCGCCGGGAAACCCCTCGACCGGCTGGAACTTCACCGTTGCATGGTTGAGCATATACGCGCCTGAGTCCGTCAGGGCGACGACGGTCGAGCCCGCCATGGACACGAATGCGGGGCCGGTCTGCGGCATGTAGCCGAACCTGGGGCCGGCGGGCGCCGCCCTGGTCTCGCCCGGCTGGGCGACGAAGAGCCCGCGGGACGCGGTCCCGATCCACACCCGCCCCGATGATTCCTCAACGACCGTGTCGCCGTAGTCGGGCAGGCCGTCGGCGATCACGGTCGAGCCCCCCGTCGCCAGGTCGACCGACACGACGCGGTCGAAGAGGGACGCGAGAACCTGGCCGGGGCGGGCGTGGGACGGGCTCATCCGGAAGACTGCCCCGGTTATCGAGCCCACGGGCTTAAGCACTCCTTCGGTGTAGAGCCCGAGCCCGTTCAAGTGGCCGACGGCGAGGCCCTGGGGAACGTCGAGGAGGCTGTAGAGACGCGTGCTCGCGATCCCGGTCGCCACGAACTGCCCCAGTCCCCCCGGCGCCGGGTTCCTGGTGAGCCGCAGCATGTCGCTGTACGAGGAAACGAACACGGATCCCCCGGACACCTCGAGGGAGTCGCAGCCGCCTGGCGGATAGCCGGCCCTCTGCGTGTACAGCGTGCTGCCCGATCCGATGCCGAGGCGGAAGATGTGCGCGGGCCCCATGCCCCAGAGGGCCCCGTCCCGGTCGACGAAGAGCGAGTAGACCTGGTTGGCCGGCAGTCCCGTGCCGAGGTTGAACAGGCGCATCATCGCGCCGGCGTCGTTCACGATGGCGATGCCGCCCTTCAGCGTGCTGACGGCGAGCGTGCCGTCCCTCAGGCGCACCGCGCAGCTCGCGATGTTCGCCCGCACAAACGCCGAGGCGGGCGTGTCGAGGACCTCGCTCACGCCGCCATGGATCCTGCGGAATCCCTGCGAGGTCATGAGGAGGAGGTCGGGGCCCGAGTCATCAACCCAGCCCACGGACGAGTTCCCAATGACGGACGCCGGCACCGCGACCACCGGCCCTCCTGCCGCGATCCTCAGAAGTCCCAACGGGGGATAGTCAAAATAGACCGCCTTTGCGGTCCTCGACGAGAAGAGCAGGTGCATACCCGGATAGGACCACGACGTGATCCGCTGCCCGTCCCAGCGCAGCACCCGCTCGCGGGCGACGAATATAGCCGAGTCGGGCCCCTGCGCATAGACGCGCCACACGTCGCCCAGGTCGCCGGCCGACTCCGGGAGCCGGTCCATCAGCGAGTGATACCGGAGGTTGCCGCTGGCGCCGGTCTCGAACCATCCGATCTGGTTCACCGCGGCAGCCCAGATGCGGCCATTCGGCCCGATGTCCAGGCCGCGCACGAGGTAAGTCGGATCCATCTTCTCCGGGTGCCAGCGGTCGCCGTCGAAGGAGACGACGGTGTCGCAGCCGAAGAACATCTTGCCGGCCTGGTCCTGCACCGCCGACCAGGCCATCGTCTCGACGCCGGTGTCGCGCGCGCTGAAGACCCTCAAGGGGGGCATGCCCTCCGCGCCTTCCTGGACATCGGCTGCTGCAAAAACTCCGGCCGCCCCGAAGACAACCCAGAGTCCAAGGCACGCGGGAATATGGCGAAGGGACGGCACCATGGGCGGCTACAACCAGCCATCAAGAGGGAGGCCGCCGAACCAGGCGAAGGGGATAACCCCGTAAATATAAGTACTCTACTTCCGCACCCGTTTAGGGATTGGCGACCTGGAAATCCTGCCCCGAGACGTACTCGCGGCCACCCGGCTGGACCGCCTTCACCTGGAGGGTGTGGTGGCCGAGCGAGAGGTCGGCGGGCAGCGATCCGCGCCAGAGATGATACGAGACCACGGGGTCCGGCAGGCGCTTGCCGGGAGTCGCCTGCGCGCTCGAGTCCTGGGCAAGGTAGTCGGAGGCATAGGTGGGATCCCAGCCGACTATCCTCTTGATGGGAAGCCATCCGCGGTCGTCGATACGGGCGCTGACCGCCCATGAGTCGTCGCCGTTGAAGACGTTCGCATAATAGGAGATGTAGCCAAGCCTCGGGGCCACGACTGCCGGGGCGTGCAGGGACATCTGGTGGTCCGCCGGGAGGCGCGCCGGCACATAGTCCATCGTGACCGCGCCGCCCTTGAACCCGACGATTGCATATCCCGGCGGCGTCCCGTCCCACATGGTCGAGACGGGTATGCCGTCGGCGTCCTTCGGGCCTCCCCAGAACCCCCCGCACGCGGCGGCCACGTTGTAGTCATGAAGCGGCGCGGCGCCGTCCCAGCCGTCCGCGGCCGCGTAGTTCACGTGACGCTGGTAATGGGTGTGGCCCGAGAGGATGAGGGGATGAAGGCGATCCTTCAAGAGGGCGAAGAGCTTCACGCGGTCAGCCGGGCGGAATCCCTCGGTCCCGATCGCATCCGGCGAGAACATCGGGATGTGCATCATGACAACCACCCACTCGGACCGCGGCGTCACCTTCAGGAGGTTCGCGACAAACTCGAACTGGTCGGGACGAAGGCCGCCGACATACCGGGGGCCGCCGATGGGCCTCACGTCGTCCAGCGCGATGAAGAGGGCGGGGCCCGCGTGGAACGCGTAGGTGGAGGGGCCGAAGACCGACTCGAAGGGCGCCACGGCGGCCGCCTCGTCGGGAGTGCCCAGCACGAGGTCGTGGTTGCCGGGGATGCTGTACCAGGGAAGGCCCGTCTTCGAGATGACCGACGCCACCTGCCCCAGGAGATCCGTCCTGTCGTAGACGACGTCGCCCAGCGTCACCCCGAGCGTGACGCCGGCCGGCTTCCCGATCCTCGCGACGACGCCGCGGTCGAGGTAGCCAACCTCCTCGGGCGTGATCGGCTGGGGATCCGTCATGACGAGGACCCTCATGTCGTCCGGCTCGTCGCTCCTCGTCAGGGCGAAGTCGACATGGTCGCCGGCGGGGGCGTGGAATTTCGGGAGCCCCGAGGCGTCGAGGGTGGGCCGCCATCCGCGCGGCTTGATGAGGAAGACCTGGGCGCCGGGCCGGTCGGCGATCTGGTACGCGCCGCCCGAGTCCGTGAAGGCGATGTCGACGCCGTTCGAGATCTCCACCGAGGCGACGCCGGCCTCGCCGGGATCACGCGAGCCATTGCCGTTCGCGTCGTCGAACACGACGCCCGAGGAGGCGAGGATCCGCGTCGCGGCCAGGGCCGCGGCTGCAAGGACGGCTGACTTCTTGATCACGAGTGACCGGCGATCGGGTGGGGGATGTAGGGCGCCTCGAGAGCAGCGACCTCGTCCTTCGTCAGCTTGATCGAGAGGGCCAAGACCGCGTCCTCCAGGTGATGGATCTTGGAGGCGCCGACAATCGGGGCCACGACCCCGGGCTTCGAAGAGAGCCAGGCAAGGGCGACCTGCGCCGCGGGCACGCCGCGGGCCGCGGCGACCCTTTGCACGGCCTCGATCACCTTGTTGTCCGACTCGGAGAGCTGCCCGCCGTAGAGGCTTATCGCGTAGTTGTCGGTCTTGCCGCGCACAGTCGGGCCACCCGCGCCGCGCGCCAAGAGACCGCGGGCCAGGGGGCTCCAGGGGATGAGCCCGACCTTCTGGTCGAGGCAGAGGGGCACCATCTCCCGCTCCTCCTCGCGGTACAGGAGGTTGTAGTGGTTCTGCATCATGGCGAACGGCGTCCATCCGTTGTCCTTCGCGGCCTGGTTCATCTTCGCGAACTGCCACGCGAACATGGACGAGGCCCCGAGGTAGAGCACCTTGCCCTCGCGCACCAGGTCGTTGAGCGCCTCCATCGTCTCCTCGACGGGCGTCAGCGGGTCGAAGCGGTGGATCTGGTAGAGGTCGACATAGTCGGTCCCGAGGCGCCTCAGGCTGTCCTCGATGGCGTGGCGGATATGCTTTCTCGAGAGCCCCTTCTGGTTCGGGTCATCCCCCATCGGGTTGTAGACCTTCGTGGCAATGACGATCCGGTCGCGGCCCGGCCCGAACTCCTTGAGCGCCCGGCCCGTGATCTCCTCGCTGGCCCCGACGGAGTACATGTCCGCCGTGTCGAAGAAGTTGATCCCGAGCTCGAACGCGCGCTTGAAGAACGGCTTGCTGTCCGCCTCCTCGAGCACCCACTCGCGCCACTTCTTGGAGCCGTAGGTCATCGTGCCCATGCACACCGGCGAAACCTTGAGGCCCGTGTGGCCGAGATTGACGTATTCCATGGAAAGAAGGGTTACTTGCTGGGGACCGTGCCGAAATGCGAGGCGTAGGACTTGTAGGCGGCCGTGTCCGCGAGCATGGCGTCGACCGCCGCAGCGATGGGTTCCACCCGGGCAAGGCCCGAGAAGACAACCTTGTCGCCGATCGCGTCCTCCAGGATGAAGGCCGGCCTCTGGTTGATCCTGTGGGAGAAGAATTCCGCGGTGCTCGCGTCGGCCCGCGCTCGGACGGCCGCCGATTCCGCCCGCGCCTTCAGCTTCTTTACCGGTATGCCCGCGGCCTTCGCGCCGATGGTGGCTGAGACCGCCATTTGGGCGACCTTCATGCCGTCGAAGATGGCGGCCTTCGCGAGCGCGAGGCGGATCGTGTCGTCCGTGATGCCAAAGTCCTTGCCGGCCTCGGCGACCAGGCTCGGGTTGTCGAAGGAGTCGCCCTTGCCGAGCACCAGCCAGTCGGGGTTGAGCATGTAGGGGGAGCGCATGATCGTGCCGCTCCTCTTGTAGAACCACTCGCACTGCGCGCGGGAGACCGGGTAGTCCCCCGGCTGCATGAGGGCGACCTTCCACTGGAAGTCGACCCTGCCTGCGTAGCAGGACTTCAGCTCGGCCCAGGCCGGCTCGGACCAGTGGCACCATGACGAAATGACCTCGAGGTAGTAGGTGACTTTCACGGCCAAAAGGGGAACGCGGGGCCGCCCCGGCGTCAAGGTGACTGACCCGATTGCGCGGAGGGGACCGGATTCAACCCCAAAACACGCATTGAAATGCGAACCCCGGACTGTCTTTGTCCGTCTAATGAAGGTACTCGGCATCGACATCGGCGGCTCGGCAATCAAGGGGGCGCCGGTCGACACGGCCACCGGCAAGCTCCTGGGCGACCGCTTCAAGATCGATACCCCGATGCGGCTCTCGCCAAGCGAGATGGCGGACGCGGCCGGGATGGTCGCGGCACACTTCCGCTGGAAGGGCCCGGTCGGCATAGGCTTCCCCGGCGTCATCCACGGCAACAGGATCCTCACCTCGGCCAACCTCGACAAGAAGTTCATCGGCTGCGACGGCATCGGGCTTTTCAGCAATGTCATCGGCCGCAAGATCGCGCTTACGAACGACGCGGCGGCGGCGGGCCTGGCCGAGATGCGCTTCGGCACCGGCAAGGACTTCGACGGCAAGGCGCTCATGCTGACCCTCGGCACCGGCGTGGGCTCGGTCCTCTTCTTCCGCGGCGCCCTCTTCCCGTGCGAGCTGGGGCACCTCAAGATGCACGGCCGCGATGCCGAGAAGCGCGTCGCCGCCTCGGTGAAGCAGCGCAAGGACCTCTCCTGGAAGGTATGGGGCAACCGGCTGGGCAAGTATGTCCGGACCCTGGAGGACATTCTCTGGCCCGAGCTCATCATCATCGGCGGCGGCGTGAGCGCGAAGCACGACAAGTTCTTCAAGTACGTTAAGCCGAGGGCCCGGATGGTCCCGGCGGAGTTCCTCAACGAGGCCGGGATCGTAGGGGCCGCCCTCTGGGCGGAGCAGGAGCGCTAGCCGCCTCGGCGGGGGTGCAGCGGGGCGGCCCAAAGGGGCCCGCCCATCCACCCGGTTACCCGCTCATCAAAGTTTAGTGTAACTTCTGCCAACCTGCGGGTGTTGTGGTGTCATGCCATCGCAGGGCCGCTTCAAATCCCCGCATTCCGACCCCCTCGGGCCGGCTATTCGGCGTTCATTCGGGGCCACCTGCCACATTGTCGTTCCCGATTTCGAGGAAGCCTCCTTCCTCTGCAACTGTCCGTTGTTAGTTGTGTTAGCGTGGGGGGACCGGTTCCGGTCTCCCCACGCTGTTATTTCAGCGGGCTAGGGCGGGAAGTGGCTTACATTTGACCCAAAACCAATTAGCCGTGAATGCTCCATCCATGACCGCATCCCTCTCGTCCGGAAACGTTTCCGCTTCGCCTGTCGCCAAGCCGCGCAAGAAGTCGAAGCTCAAATGGTACCTGATCGGCGCCGTGGTGCTCCTGGGCATCCTTGTCGCCCTGGGCATCGCCAAGAAGCGCGCCGGTGGAAAGGGCATCTCCGTCACGACCGAGAAGGCCGTGACAAAGACCATAATCCAGCTCGTGACCGCCACCGGCAAGGTCCAGCCCGAGGTCGAGGTGAAGATCACCCCCGAGGTGTTCGGCGAGATCACGTCACTCCCGTTCCGCGAGGGCGCGGCGGTCAAGAAGGGCGAGGTCATCGTCACCATCAAGCCGGACTTCTACCAGGCCCAGGTCGACCAGCAGGTGGCCGGCGTCGCCGCCGCCCGCGCCGGTGCGGTCAACAGCCTCGTGCAGCTCGAGAAGGCCGAGGCCGACTTGAAGAAGTACCAGGACCTCTACGACAGGAAGCTCATCTCCGACTTTGACTACGTCTCCTACAAGACCGCGTTCGACGCGGCCAAGGCCACCCGGGCCTCGGCGCTTGCCGGCGTGGACGAGGCCGAGGGACTGCTGAAGCAGGCCAAGGACTCCCTCTCCAAGACCTCGATCTATGCGCCGATGGACGGCTCCGTCAGCTCCCGCTCCTCTGAGGTCGGCGAGCGCGTCCAGTCCTCATCGGAGTTCGCGGGCACCGAGATCATGCGGGTCGCCGACCTCAGCAAGATGGAGGTCCGCGTGAAGGTGAACGAGAACGACATCGTCAACGTCAAGGTGGGCGACCCGGTCTCGATCAGCATCGACGCCTATCCCGACCGCAAGTTCAAGGGCGTGGTCCGCGAGATCGCGGCCTCGGCCGACAATGCAGGCGCCTCGGGAAGCGGCACCGCCGCCTCGGGCACCGTCTCCGACGAGGTCACGAACTTCATCGTCAAGATCCGCGTGTCCGACAAGGACCTGGCGCTGCGCCCCGGCATGAGCGCCACGGCTGACATCGAGACGCAGACCGTCAAGGACGCCGTCGCGATCCCGATCCAGAGCGTCACGGTCCGCGACAAGGGCGGCCTGTCGGCCGAAGACATCGAGAAGAAGAAGCAGCAGGAGGCCAAGGACCGCTCGGGCAACGACCTCGAGGTCGAGACCGAGAAGGCCGACGCCCACCGCGACCAGGACAAGCTCGAGCGCGTGGTCTTCGTAAAGACGGGCGACAAGGTAAAGAAGGTCCTCGTCACGACCGGGATCGCCGACAACACCTCCATCGAGATCAAGTCGGGCATCCACGACGGCGACGAGGTCGTCTCGGGCCCCTACGCCGCCATCAGCCGCACGCTGAAGGACGGCTCGGACGTGAAGATCGAGAAGCCGAAGCCCGCCGACGGCACGGACGCGAAGTAAGTCCCCCATGACCCCTCCCGCACCCGTTGAAGCTCGCATCGTCCGGCCGACCGGCCCGCTGGTCATCGCGATCGAGAACGTCACCAAGCTCTACGTCATGGGCGAGGAGACGATCCACGCGCTGCGCGGCGTCTCCCTCAACATCCACCGCAACGAGTACCTTGCCATCATGGGCCCCTCGGGCTCGGGCAAGTCGACCCTCATGAACATGCTCGGCTGCCTGGACACGCCGACCGCCGGGAAGTACGAGTTCAACCAGCAGGACGTCGCGGCGATGGTGGATGACGAGCTGGCCGACATACGCAACCGCGAGATCGGCTTCGTCTTCCAGACCTTCAACCTCCTGGCCCGCTCGGACGCCCTGAAGAACGTCGAGCTGCCCCTCATCTATGCCGGCGTCCCCCCGGCGGAGCGGCACGAACGCGCCAGGCAGGCGCTCGAGAACGTGGGCCTCGGCTCACGCCTCCACCACCGCCCGAACGAGCTCTCCGGTGGCCAGCGCCAGCGCGTCGCGATCGCGAGGGCCCTCGTCAACCGCCCGTCCATCATTCTGGCCGACGAGCCGACGGGCAATTTGGACTCCAAGACGGGCATCGAGATCATGGCCCTCTTCGAGGACCTCTACGAGCAGGGCAACACCCTGATCGTGGTCACCCACGAGGAATCCATAGCGCGCCACGCACGGCGCATCATCCGCCTGCGCGACGGCCTGGTCGAGAGCGACGGCCCCGTCGACTGAGACGTTTATGGACAAAGTGCTCTATGAAATGACCGAGGCAGTCCGGATCGCGCTGGCGCAGATCCGTGCGAACAAGATGCGCTCCGCGCTGACGGCCCTCGGCGTGATCATTGGCATTGTCGCCGTCACACTCATGGGGACGGCCATCCGCGGCATCGACATCGGGTTCGACCGCAGCCTCGCGATGCTGGGCGACGACGTGGTCTACGTGCAGAAGTGGCCCTGGCACAAGGTGGACGACTGGTGGAACTACGTGAACCGGACGCCCATGAAGCCGCAGGACGCCGTCGCGCTCAACAACATCATCGCCAGCACGGCTAACTCCGAGCTCGAGGTGGCCGTGTTCTCGGATGCGAGGAACTCCTCCGTGAAGGCAAACGGCCAGAGCGTGAGCGGGGTATTCGTAAGCGGGACGACGGGCGACTACGGCCGCATCGCGACCACCGACTTCGAGGAGGGCAGGCTCTTCACCGATACCGAGAGCGACGCGGCACGACAGGTCTGCGTCCTGGGCTACGACGTCTCGCATGCCCTTTTCCCGGGCCGCTCAGCCATCGGCCAGACCGTCTTCGTGCAGGGCCAGCCGTTCACGGTCATAGGCACCCTGGTCAAGCAAGGCTCCTTCCTCGGCCTCTTCAGCTTCGACAGCCAGATGCTGATGCCGCTCGGCGCCTACCGGAAGTACTTTGGCATCCGCGACGAGAACACCGAGCTCCAGGTGAAGATCCGCGACAAGAACCGCGTCCCGCAGGCGGTTGACGAGCTGACGGGCGCCATGCGCCGCGTGAGGGGCCTCGTGCCCGGCCAGCGCGACGACTTCTCGATCAACGAGGGTCAGGCCTTCAAGGAGCAGCTCGATCCCATCAAGCAGGGTATCGCCTTCGCCGGCCTCTTCGTCACCGGCCTCTCGCTCTTCGTCGGAGCCATCGGCATCATGAACATCACCTTCGTGAGCGTCCGCGAGCGCACGAAGGAGATCGGCACGCGCAAGGCGCTGGGGGCGCGCAGGCGCACGATCCTCCTGCAGTTCCTTATCGAGGCCGTCTCCATCTGCGCGGTGGGGGGCGTTGCGGGCCTCGCGCTCACCTACGTCATGTGCCTTGGCGTGCAGGCGGCCATGCCGTCCTTCCCGCTCGTATTCTCCGGCAGCCTCGTCTTCACCTCCATGTTCGTCGCGGTCATGACCGGGGTCGTCTCCGGATTCGTGCCCGCGCTTGGCGCCTCGCGCCTCGATCCCGTCGTCGCCCTTCGCTATGAATGAAATCCTAAGGATGGCGTTCAGTTCCCTCGGGGTGAACAAGCTGCGCTCGTTCCTCACGATGTCCGGCATCACGATCGGCGTCTTCTCGGTCATCGGCGTCATGACGGCGGTCTCGGCTCTGCGTGGATCGATCGAGTCGGGCCTGAGCTTCCTCGGCTCGAACATGTTCCAGTTCGCGAAGTGGCCCACCGGCATCCAGGTGGGGGGTGCCGACGAGCACAAGTACCAGTCCCGGCGCAACATCACGCTCGCGCAGTCGCAGCGCTACATGGAGCTCATGCGCGACACCTCGCAGGTCGTTTGCCTGAAGGCCATCGAGCGCGACAACACCGTCACGGCGACCTACGGCAACCGCAAGACGACGCCCGACATCAACTTCATCGGCACGAACGAGAACTTCATCATCTCGAACCAGTTCTCGATCGCCATGGGCCGCAACATCACCGGGGCGGACGTCGACCTCCTGAGCCCCGTGTGCGTCATCGGCCAGGACATCGTGACGAAGCTTTTCCCCGCGGAGAACCCCATAGGCAAGCGGGTGAACGCCGACGGCAACACCTACACGGTGGTGGGCACCTTCGCCACCAAGGGCTCCTCGTTTGGCGAGAGCCAGGACGGCTACATGATAGTGCCCATCACGCGATTCCTGATGGAGCACGGGTCCGACCATTACACGATCAACGTGGCCACGCAGGCGCCCTCGCAGGAGCTCTACAACGCCACGGTCGAGAAGGGCATAGCGACCATGCGCGTCGTCCGAGGCCTCAGGCCCGAGCAGGAAAACGACTTCGAACTCTATTCCAATGACTCGCTGATCGCGGCCTTTGCCAAGATCGCCGACGTGATAAGCGGCGGCGCATTCATCATCAGCGCGATCGCGCTCCTGGCGGCCGGCGTCGGGATCATGAACATCATGCTGGTCAGCGTGACCGAGCGAACGAAGGAGATCGGCGTCCGAAAGGCCGTCGGCGCCAGGAAGATCATCATCCTGACCCAGTTCCTCGTCGAGTCGGTGACGCTCTCTGTCACCGGAGGCCTGTTTGGCATCGTCCTGGGAACGCTCGCGGGCAACCTGCTGGCGGTCGTGCTGTCTGTCTCCGTCGTCTTCCCCTGGGGATGGGCGATACTGGGCGTCGCCGTCTGCTCCTTCATCGGGATCGCGTTCGGCCTCTATCCCGCGTGGAAGGCCGCCTCGCTCGACCCGATCGAGGCGCTCCGCTTCGAGTAGGCTATCCCCTGCGGATCTCGGATCCGGTGAAGCGGATCTGCACCCTGTAGACCTTCTTCTGGCGGCACCTGACGGCGCCCGTCTTCAGGTCGACGTGCTCGGGGATCTCGATCCTGTGGATGTCGACCGCGGCGTGGTAGCCCCGCTCCGAGAAGATATCGATCAGCATCGCGAGCGCCTTCGGGTCGTCGAGCGTCGAGTCCTCGGTGTTGACGAGCGCGGTGCCCGAGATGGCGTGGCGCAGGACGATCGGCATGATCTTCTTCTCGATGAAGACGACGACGGACTTGAAGAGCTCCTCGTGCTCGAGCTCGTAGGAATCGAGCCGCTTCACGAGCTCCTGCCTTGCGTGGATGACGATCTCGCTCGCGACCGCGATGCCGCGCAGGCGGTCGACGGTCCGCGGGTCGAGCTCCAGCGTGCTCTGGTAGTCGAGCTCGCGCATGATGTTCTTCTCGACCTCGGGGAGGCTCCCCTGGGCATTCACGAAGTGGTAGTGGAAGATCTCCTTGAGCTCCTGGAGGGCGTCCCACGTCTGCTCCTTGAAGACCTTGTACCTGCGCTGCGCGAGTGCCTTGTCGAAATCCGTCGAGCGCTCCTCCTGGAGCTCGCCAATGCCCGTCCTGCGAACCTCCTTGTTGTGCGCGCGAACCTCGAGGCCGCGCTTGAGCTGGCGGGCGACGCTCGTCGCCTCGTCGACGAAGAGCACCATGATGTGGATCGTCGGCTGGCGGAAGTGCATCCCGAGCGGTGTCCGGTAAAAGTCCTTCCGCAGCGCATGCATCTTGTCGACCAGGAGCTTCAGGCACTCGACCTGGACCTTCGTGCGGGGAAATCCGTCGAGGATGACGCCGTCGCGGTACCGCGGCTCGAGAAGCTGCCGGAAGAGTATGTCGATCACCTCGCGGTCGCCGACCATGCTTCCCGCGTCCTTGATCCGCTTCGCCTCGGGGGAGTCAAGGAGCGCGCTGATGACGATCGGGCCGCATGTGAGGCCCCTCGCCTTTGCTATAAAGTTTGTGTTGGAGCCCTTGCCGGAACCGGGTGCGCCGCCTAAGAGTATGATCTCCTTGGGGAAGCGCAGGTGTTCGCGCCCGAAGTCCGCCTCGAGCTTCTGCCAGATGGCCCCGAATATCAGCTGCGCATCCTTGATCTCAAGGTCCGTGATCCGAGCCGCAGGGGCCGGTGCCGCTGGGGGTTCCGCGAGGGTCTTGATGGGTTCCACGGGCATCAGGGTATGTCGCGGAAACTCGGGGGGGCGGTGCATACTGGCAAGCTTTCTATGGGAACCCCCAAATGCATTCGTGGTCTTACTGTGCGTGCCATCTCGGTGGGCGAAAGCCTACGAGAGCACTTAGTTGAAGCTGGACCTGGCGGGGTCGCGCAAGCGATCCCGCCTTGGCTTTTTTAGCAATCGGGCATTTCGCGGCGCCCTCCGGAACCACGTGCCGCCTTCTCTGTCAGGTTTTATCGGGGCCGTGATGCATCCGCTCACGAACCCCAACATATGCGTGTCCTAATCGTCGACGACGAACCCTCCATAAGAAAGACGACGAGGATAGCCGTGGAATCCTCCGGCCACATCGCCGCGGAGGCTCCCAATGCCGCCAAGGCCATCAAGGCGGCCGAGGAGGACGGCTTTGATGCCGTTTTCCTGGACCTGAAGCTCGGTGCCGATGACGGGATGGCCGTCCTGGACAAGCTGACGAAGCTCAACCCGGCCCCGGCGGTCATCCTCTTCACGGCCTATGCCAACATCGCCACGGCGGTTGAGGCGATGAGGCGGGGCGCTTTCGACTTTATTCCCAAACCTTTTACACCCGACCAGATCCGGGCGGTCCTGGGGAAGGTTTCGAAGGCGAGCAACCTCGAGCGCCGCGTCGTGGCCCTTGAGAGCGATATCGTCTCAGGTTTGCCGCCCGTCGACCTCGAGTCCGCGGAACCCCTCATGAACCGTGCGCTCCAGATGGCCTTCAGGGCCGCCGAGACCCAGGCAAACATCCTGATCCTGGGCCTGAGCGGCACCGGCAAGAGCGTGCTGGCACGCGAGATCCACAAGCGGAGCACACGCAGGGAGGCCGCTTTCGTGACGGTCAACTGCCCGAGCCTATCCCGCGAGCTCCTTGAAAGTGAACTTTTCGGCCATGCCAAGGGCTCTTTCACGGGCGCCGTCATGGAAACCGCGGGCAAGGTGGCCGCCGCCGACGGAGGCACGCTGTTCCTCGATGAGATCGGCGAGATGCCGCTCGAGATCCAGCCCAAGCTTCTCCGGCTCCTCCAGGAGCGCGAGTACGAGCGGGTGGGGGAGAACCGATCCAGGACCGCCGACGTGCGTGTCATTGCCGCCACAAACCGGGACCTTGCGGCCGAGGTGAAGGCGGGGCGCTTCCGCGAGGACCTCTTCTACAGGCTGAACGTCATCGCCATCACGCTTCCGGGACTCAAGGACCGTCCCGCCGACCTCGTGCGCCTCGCCGAGGGCGCGCGCGGGTATTTCGGGAACTGCGCCGGGCGCAGGCAACTGGAGTTCTCGAAGCCGGTGCTGGACGCCTTCACGGCTTACGCCTGGCCCGGCAACCTTCGCGAGCTGCGCAACGTGATCGAGCGGGCGGTCATCCTGGCCCCTGGCGACCAGATACAGCTCTCGGATTTGCCCGACGAGTTCGCCGGCGGCAAGAAGTCGGCGATCGAGGTCGGCACGCGCGTCTCGCTCGACGAGCTCGAGGGCGAGCACATCCGCCGCATCCTCGCGTCCTCACGCAACCTCGACGAGGCCGCCAGGACGCTCGGCATCGACCCCGCGACTCTTTATCGCAAGCGCAGCAAGCTGGGGCTACTCTGAGGGCCGTCACGGCATGCTCAGAACGCGCCTTTTCTTCGGACTTCTTCCCCTGCTCCTGGTAATAGTCGCCATCGGCGGCTACGCCATCCATGTCTGCCAGCAGCTGGCAGGCCCGATGCAGCGGGAACTGGTCAAGAACTACCGCTCCGCCCTCGGCTGCCGTGACATGCGGGCGTCGGCGACCCTCATGTCGAACTCTGCGTTCTACCAGGGCAACGACCCCATCGGCTCGAGGAAGGCGCTCGACGTGAGCCGCTCGGCCTTCACCCAGGAGCTGATGAGCCAGTCCGCGACCTCCGCGGGCACGCAGCGCGCCCGCTTGGTCGAGGACCTCGACACGGCATTCCAGAACTTCGCGGCCCTCTGCGACCGGGCGCTCGCCGGCGGCGGGGCGGCATCGCTCGCCGACTTCCGCGCCAACCAGGACGCGCTGTACAGGGTCTTCGACGCCCTGAACCGCATCACGGTGAGCGATTACGCGGCGTCGCGCGAGATCGAGGCGCGCGCAGAGCACCTGGAGACCACCGCAGTGGGCGTCCTCTCGGTGACGATCGGGCTCGCCGTCTGCCTGTCCGCGATACTTGCCTGGGCGCTCGCCTCCTCGCTCCTCATGCCGATCAAGGCCCTCACGGCCTCGGCGACGGCGCTCGGGGAGGGTGACCTCGACATCGAGGTGCCGGAGTTCTCCAGGGATGAGCTCGGAAGCCTCGCGAGGTCCTTCAACGCAATGGCGGCCCACCTGAGAAGCTACCGCGAGGCGACGGTCGCGCGCGTGCTGCGAACGCAGCGCACGATGGAGGCCACGCTCACGACCGCGCTTGAGCCGCTGTTCGTAGTCTCGTCAAGCGGCCTGATCGAGATCCGCAATCCCGCGGCCGAGGAGCTCTCCAAGGGTCCGGACTTCGAGGCGGGACTGCCCGAGAACCTCGCCGCGCCGCTGGCGCTCGTCCTTGAGAAGGGGGAGCACTACCTGCCGACGGACTACAGCCGCGTCGTCACGTTCCGCTTGGGTCGCGAGGACCGCCACTACCTGCCGCGCATCCTGGCGATCGGCGACAAGCTGACCGAGTTCAAGGGGGCGGCCGTGATCCTCCAGGATGTCACGAAGTTCCGGCTCCTTGACGACGTGAAGACGAACCTGGTCGGCACCGTGAGCCACGAGCTGAAGACGCCGCTCACGAGCCTGAGGATGGCGGTCTATCTCCTGCTTGAGAAGACACTCGGTCCGCTTTCGCCCGGGCAAACCGAGATGCTGGAGTCGGCGCGCGACGACGCCGACAGGCTGCTGCGCATCCTGGATTCCCTCCTCGACCTGACGCGGCTGGAGGCCGGCGCCTCGGCGCTTGAGAGGAGCCCGGTGTCGGTCGAGGAGCTACTGACGGCCATATCCGACGAGGCGCGCACGTTCATAACGCTCGCCGGACAGAAGCTCGAGGTCCACCACGAGCCGGGTCTCGGCGAGATCAGCGTCGACGCGACACGGCTGCGCCACGTGTTCATCAACCTCCTCTCCAACGCCTCGAAGTATTCACCCGACGGCGGAAGCATTGTCCTCTCGGCGGCCGCGGCGCCCCTGGGATTCGTCCGCTTCAGTGTCCGGGATCATGGGAGCGGAATCCCTCCGGAGGTGGTGCCGCGGCTCTTCGACCGGTTCTACAGGGTCCCCGGCCAGTCCAAGCCGGGTGCGGGCATCGGCCTTGCGATCGCGCGCGAAATCGTGGTCGCGCACGGGGGCAGCATATCGTGCATTCCCGCCGAGGGCGGCGGCACCGAGTTCTATTTCCTGATCCCTACGGCTGATGCCACGGGCCGCGCGGTCTCGGCTTAGCTAGACAGCCTTTCTGGGGCCGGCCTTCTTGGCGCGCTTGGTCTCAAGCGTTCCGACACGGCGCTCAAGCGCGTCGAGGCGCTTCTTGTACTCGCCGTCGGTGTACGCCACGAACTCGCGCACCTTCTCGCCGACCTTGGCGCTTGCCTTGTCGAACTCGCGCCGGCCTTCCTTCGCGATCTTCTCCGCGGCTGCGCGGGCGTCCGTCGCGTTGATCTTTCCCTGTTTCACAAGAGTCTCGAGGTTGTCGAGGGCCTTGTCGGTGGTGATGGCGGCCGCTCCGAGGCCCGCGATGATGGTTTTCCTGAGTGAGTCGATCATGGTCTTTTGGGGTTAGTCGCTTCTGGATGCCTTGGGATGCGCGTCACGAGTCCGCATGTACGGCCGGTCCCTCGCGCAGGAGCGCCAGGAATTGCTCGGCACCGCGGCTCTGGTAACGCTGCATGTGTCTAAGGACCGCAATTTCCCTGCTTGGTTCTGCGTCCGAAAGGGTGATGTAGACCAGCGCCCCGGCATCCTCCTTCGCCTTGGCGCCGGCGGGCAGGATGGAGATTCCGGCCCCGATCCCGACTAGCGCCTTCACGGTGGCCACCTGGGCGCATCGGGAGCCGATCTTCGGCTCAAAGTGGTTGTCGCCGCAGAAGGCCCGGACCTGGGCGGCAAGCGAGCTTGAGGAACCGAGGAGGATGAAGGTCTCCTGGGCCAGGTCGGCACCGGTGACCTTCTTCTTGGCCGCCAAGGGGTCATCCTTGGCTACGACGAGGACCAGAGCCTCTTTCCACAGGACGTCCACCTGGAGGCTGGGCTCATCTATGGGCAACGCGGCTACGACCAAGTCGAGTTCGCCCTGGAGAAGCTCGCGGATGAGCGGCGTCTTAAAATCCTCGCGGATATTAACTTGGAGGTTTGGATGGCGTTTCTTGCAGCGGGCGATCAGGTCCGGGAGCAAGTAGGTGGCGACCGTGGGGATCGCTCCCACGGTGATGCGGCGCTCGAAGGTTGGGCTGTCTCCCAATTCCTTGGTCGCGTCCTCTACCTCGAAGAGGATACGGCGCGCCCGCTCGAGGAAGGCAATGCCCGCCTCAGTCAGGACGGCCTTGCGTCCGAGCCTATGGAAAAGCTTATGCCCCAGTTCCTTCTCAAGTTTTATAATCTGCTGGCTCAATGAGGGTTGAGCAACGCCACTCACCGCTGCAGCCCGGGTGAAATTCCCCGTGTCAGCGACGGCCTGGACGTATCTTAGCTGGCTCAGTTCCATAGGGAAATCCTATGATGACCATAGACAACTGCAACTACCATAATGGCGATATGGGTGTATCATAGTCGCCTGGTACCGATAGGTACTGGGACAAACCAAATACATCATATGAAAACAAACACAGTCAGTGCGGCAGCCCCGGCGATCCTCGCCTTAGCCGCAATCGTGCTTTCTTTCCGCTACATGAGCGCCAGTGCTCTCCTCGCAGGTTATTTCTGCGTTGCAGGTATCGTCGCAATCGCGGCGGTCGAGTATCGCCTCAACTGGAAGCGGTTCTTCAGCCGCTAAACGGCTAAAGTATCCCAATTCGCGAGGGCCCGGAGAAATCCGGGCCCTTTTTCTTTCAGATCTTCGGGGGCTGGACGGCCTTCCGGGTGAAGAATCCGGCCATGATGAATGAGATCACGGCCGCAATGATGGTCCCGAAGATGATGAAAATGACCGCCTGGGGCACCACGCCGAACATCATGGCCGTCGCGGACTCGGCCTTGTCGCTGCTCATCCCGCCGTTCTCCATCTTCGTGATCTGCTGCTGGCGCATCAGCTCGAGGAATGTCGGGTTGATGTACACGTTGTAGATGACCGTGAAGCCCAGGCTGAACAGGTTCGAGACCGTCGAGATCATGAACGCCGCGAGGAAGGACGACCAGTAGCCGAAATCCTGGTCGGGCGGCACTTCCTCCCGCCGGGCCTTCACGCCGAGGGTGATGCACGTGATGACGATCGCAAGGCCCACCAGGCCGCCGATCCATCCCGCCATGGCGAGTTTCGCGGGATCGGAATGAAAGCCGGCAAAATAAAGGATCAGGGTCAGGAACGCTCCCGCGAGCGACGAGATGAAGCCGTACAACAGGTAGGTTTTCATGGGTGAAGCGTGGAGGCGGCCCAGCCGCCGGGATCAGCCTTCAATCCCGTGGTCGGACTTCGGGTCCTCCGGTTTCGGAGGAGGCTCGGCCAGGCGGGGATGGGCGGGGGGAGTGTCTGCAGCCGGTATCGCGGCCGGGGCCGGGACCGGCTTGAAGGTCGGCAGCGCGGGCTTGTCGGGGAGCTCGTCGATGGCGCGCTTGAACTCGTGCTCGACGTCGCCCGCGGCCTTCTTGAACTCGCGGATGGCCTTGCCGAGGCCCTTTGCGAACTCCGGCATCTTCTCGCCGCCGAAGAAGATCAGGACGACGACCAGGATCAGGATCATTTCGGACCCGCCGAGCGAGTCGAGGAAGCCGAGCTGTGGGAGGATCGCGGTCATGGGTGTCGGCCAGACTCTACCACATTGCGGCGGTCCCGCAAACCTATCTGACCGCGATGCCGACCGTGAAAGTCTCCCTGCCCCCGGGCGGGACCACGTGCAGGCCCCTCTTGGTCTCCGGCGAGTTGGGCGGCCCCATCCAGGGCTCGACGCAGTAGAACGGCGAGTCGTCGGCCTGCGTCCAGGTGACAAAGACGGCGTCCGCCGGCGCGGCGGCCTCCGATCCCAGCCTCATCACGACGTCTCCCGGGTGGCCCTTCTCGCCGAACGCCACCTCGGGGCTTTTCAGGCCGGCGTGAATCGTGTCGATCAGGTTCGGGTCGCTCATCTGCACGTCGAGGGCCAGCTTCGGGCCGGGGACAAGGTTGCCGGAGGCGTCCTGCTTGAGCGTCGAGGTCGACGGCATCCTGATGATGTAGTCCGGCCTCGAGGATCCCTCGTTCCAGGGCAGCTTGAAGTAGAAGTGGTGGCCCGCGGACCACGGCAGCGGCTCGTCGCCCAGGTTCTCGAGCGTCAGGTTGCAGGTGAGGCCGAAGGCGCTGAAGCGGTAGGCGACGCGGAACTCGTATTTGAAAGGGTATGACGCCAAGGCCTCCTCGCCGGGCACGAGGACGGCCTCGAACCCCGTCGCGTCCACGCGCGTGGTCCGGAAGTCCCCCTGCCTCGCGAAGCCGTGCATCGGCATCGGCCTCCTCACGCCCTTCAGGTCGCGCCAGAAGCCCATCTCGCCCTTGTCGAACGAGCGCGCGCAGAAAGGGAAGAGGATCGGGTTGCCGCCGCGCGCCTTGGTGAACTCAGCCAGGGAGGAGATCTCGGGCCAGTGGATCACGTCGCGCACCGAGCCGTCGCCCATCTCCATGTTCCAGTTCATGAGCCGCGCGCCCTTTTCCGGCAGCGCCATGAAGGTCGAGCCGCCCACGCGCCAGCGCAGAAGCGTTTGGCCGAAATACGGAATCTTCTCCATGCTGATGGTCTGCCGCCTTCAAGTCCCGCCTTGGCGGGTCACCGACTGGAGAAGTCGAACTGGATCCTGTCGTGGCCGGAGTGGCCGGTCGGGTACGCCTTGCCCTTGTACTCGATCTGCACGCTGCCGAGCTCGGAGGCGGTCAGGAAAAGGGGCACGTTGGGATAGTCCCTCTTGTCGCCCGCCTGGAGCGCGCCCTGGAAGAGTTCGGCTCCATCCGACTTGCGCACGACCTTGATGCGGACGGCCTCGGTGGCGACGATGGACACGGTCGGGGCCGGGGCCGCGACCGGAGCCTCGGTCATCTCGGGCGCGCCCGAGGCGGCGGCGTGGCTCGTCGTCGCGCCGACCGTCGGGCCGGCGAGCGACTTCACGATCCAGACGATCAAGAGGAGGACCAGGACGAAGACGATCGCGATGCCGCCCTTGAAGACCAGGGCCGGGTCGATCGCGGGGCCCTTGGGAAGATTCCCCTGCGGGCGCTGGAAGCGCGCCTGCTGCGTCGTTCGCGGAGTCGGGTCGCTCGCCTGCGGCTCAGGCTGGACCTCGCTCCTCTCGTCGACGGAGGAGATGCCCAGGTCCATTCGGCCGTAGACCTCGCGGCTCGGCTGGCGCACGCGCGTCTCGCTGCCGCGCAGCGCGCCATAGTCGTTCAATATCCTGTCCGACGGGATGCGAAGGTAGTTGGCGTAGCCCCTCAGGAAGCCGCGCGTGTAGATGTCGGTCAGCCCGATCTCAAACTGGTTGCCCTCGAACTTCTGCAGGTACTCGCCGCGGATCTTCGTCGCCTCGGCGGCCTCGCGGATGGAGATGCCCTTCTTCTTGCGGGCGTCTTCCAGGCGTTCTCCAATGGTCTGCATGTTCGATCAGTTGCAGGTTTTCAGGGGCAGGGAAAGAAGGATTTGGCCCGGGGGTCTCAGGAGTCGAGGTCGCCGATGATCTCGCGGGGGCTGGAGCCGTTCTCAGGGCCCACGACGCCCTTGTCCTCCATCATCTCCATGATGCGGGCGGCCCGGTTGTAGCCGATCCTAAGCCGCCTCTGGAGCATCGAGGTGCTGGCGCGCCGGGTGGACTTTAGGACGTCCAGCGCCTTTGCGTAGAGGTCCTCGTCGCTGCCGGCGTCGGAATCGTCCAGGTCCTCGTCCCCATCCTCGTCGTCCTCGGTGGCGGCGCGGTCGATCTGCTGCTGGACCGCCTGGGCGTACTGCGGCGGCCCGTTCACCTTCAGGAACTCGACGATCGCGTGGACCTCCTCGTCGCTCACGAAGGCGCCTTGCGCGCGCACGAGGCGCGAGGTGCCCGGCGGCGAGAAGAGCATGTCGCCGCGCCCGATGAGCGTCTCGGCTCCCTTGCCGTCCAGGATCGTCCTCGAGTCCACCTGCGAGGCGACCTGGAACGCGATTCGGGAGGGGAGGTTGGCCTTGATGACGCCCGTGATGACGTTCACCGAGGGGCGCTGGGTGGCGAGGATCAGGTGGATGCCGGCCGCGCGGGCTAGCTGCGCCAGGCGCGCGATCGAGGTCTCGATCTCGGCGGGAGCGAGGATCATCAGGTCCGCCAGCTCGTCGATGATGGCCACGATGTAGGGAAGGTGGTCCGGGAGCTCGAGCGTGTCGCCCAGGCTGTCCATGCCGCTCAGCGTGGGCTGGGCGTCGGCGGCCGGCTTAGCCTCCTTCTTCCTCGTGTTGTAGCCGACGATGTTCCTCACGTTCGCCTTGGCGAAGATCTGGTAGCGCTGCTCCATCTCGCTCAGCAGCCACTTGAGCGCCGCCGGCACCTTCTTTGGCTCCGTCACGACGGGGATGTACATGTGCGGGAGCGTGTTGAAGATCTTCAGCTCGACGACCTTCGGGTCGACCATGATGAGGCGCACGTCCTTCGGGCTCTTCGAGTAGACGATGGACGCGATGATCGAGTTGATGCAGACGCTCTTTCCGGAACCCGTGGCGCCGGCGATCAGCAGGTGGGGCATCTTGGCCAGGTCCGAGATGAGCGGCTTGCCCGAAACGTCGCGGCCGAGCGCGATCGGAAGCTCCGCCTTCGCCGAGCCCCAGTCCTCGCTCTCCAGGAGTTCCCTCATGCCGACGGGCGTCGGGTGCAGGTTGGGGACCTCGATGCCGACCGCAGCCTTGCCGGGGATCGGCGCCAGGATTCGCACGGACTGCGCGCGCATGCCGAGCGCGATGTTCTTGTCCAGGCCCGAGATCTTCTCAACGCGCACGCCCGGGGCCGGCACCACCTCGTAGCAGGTGATGACGGGGCCGACGTGGATCTCGCCCGGGGTGACGTCGACGCCGAACTCGCCCAGGATGCGTATCAGCGCGTCTGAATTCTTCTGGTGCTCCTCGTCGCTGTTGCCTGAGGCGGCCTTCACCTGTTCCTTGAGGAGAGAGGTGGGGGGCGCCTTGTAGCTCGCGTCGAAGAGGAATGGGGTAGCCTTCGCCTTCTTCGGCTCCTCGGGCTTCACGATCGTGAGCGGAACCTTGGGCAGCGCCTTCGGGGCGGGCTTGGGCTCGGGTTTCACCTCGGGCACGGCCGCCGCGGGCGGCCTGGCCGCGGTGCGCGCCAGCGGGTCCTCGGCGGCCTTGGCGACGATCAGCTTCTTCGAGCCCGAGGGCCCGACGGGCTGGTTCGGAAGCGGGGGCAGTGGGGGAAGGACCGCGTTCTTTCCCTTCAAGCGCTCATCCTTGCGCTTCATCATCTCCTCCTCGAGCGAGGCCTTCTTCCTCGCGCGCTCCGCGCGCCATTCGCCGAAGTTGGCCATGATCTTTTCAATCTCCGAGCCGATGTCCTTCGTGATGACGAAGAGCAGCGCGCAACAGTAGATGGAGCCCAGGAGAAGGCCGGTGCCGAAGGGCCCGAGCGCGTCCTCGAGCATCCGCTGGTAGAGGAACTTGCCGGTCAGCCCGCCCCAGGCCTGCGGGAAGGTGTCGTTGGCCTTCACGCTCTCGAACATGGCCAGGAGCCCGGTCATCGTGACAATGCCGATGATGATCGCGGCAACCCGGGTCGCCACGAGGTGCCTCGAGTTGCGCACCGCGACCCAGAACATCCAGAAGAAGGCGATCGGCAGCAGCCACGTGCTGACGCCTATCGTGTAGAAAAGCACCCACACGCTGTCGGCGCCCAGCCAGCCGACCCAGTTCTTTGCCACGGGGGACGTCGAGTGGAAGCGGGTCTGAGCCGGGTCGTAGTCGACCAGAGCCGCCGTCAGGTAGAGTCCGACTATCAAACACAGGCCGGCCGCCAGCCAATTGGGCCTATAACGGGGGCCCTGGAAGGAGGGGCCTCCGTTTGGATTTGAACTATCTGATTTGGGCATCTGTGCTTCCGGGCGCGGCCGAATTGCGAATTGGACGCTAGTACCCGGGCTGGCCAAATGTAAACCCCTCCCGACCTTTTTTACAATAATCTCGATATCGCCTCCATGCGTGAAGTCTTTCAATTCCAGCCTATTTACCAGGAGCGCGTGTGGGGTGGACGCCGCCTCGAGACTCTCCTTTCCAGGGAGCTGCCCGCGGGCCCCCCGATAGGTGAAAGCTGGGAGATCGTGGACAGGCCCGAGGCCCAGTCCAAGGTCCGCGGCGGCCGCTTCGGCGGCGTCACGCTTCGCGAGCTGATCGAGCGGCACGCGCGGGAGGTCATGGGCCCGAAGTGGGACGCAAAGCGGCCTTTCCCGCTGCTCGTCAAGTGGCTCGACTGCTCGGACCGCCTGAGCCTGCAGGTGCATCCCCCCGCCAAGGTCGCCCCGCAGCTGAAGGGCGAGCCCAAGACCGAGAACTGGTACGTGGCGCATTCCGTCCCGGGCGCCTCGCTCTTCGTGGGGCTCAAGCCCGGCATCAGCCGCGCCACCTTCGCAAGGGCGCTCGAGAACAACTCGGCCGAGGACCTGGTCAACAAGGTGGCCGTGGCCTCGGGCGACTCGATCCTCGTCCACAGCGGCCAGGTCCACGCGATCGACGCCGGCAACCTGATCCTCGAGATCCAGCAGAACTCCGACACGACCTACCGCCTCTACGACTGGGGCCGCGTGGGACTCGACGGCAAGGCGCGCACGCTCCACGTCGAGGAGTCGCTGACCTCGATCGTCTGGGACGAGGAGCCGCCGCAGCTCGTGCGCGCCGCCCCGACCTCGGGCACGATCGCCGCGTGCGACGAGTTCGAGATCCGCAGGATTGTGATCGGCAAGGGCGAATCCATCCACTTCAGGGCCGGCGAGCAGCCGAGGATCCTCAGCGTCGCCGCGGGCGGCGTGACGATCGTCGGCGCTACCCCGGCCAAGTCCCTCGTGATGGGGGACAACGCGCTGCTGCCCTGGTCGGCCGAGCTCGAGTTCATGGCGCCCGAGCCCTCGATCGTCCTCGTCACCGAGGGCTTCGCCTAGGGGTCCTCATGGTGAAGGCCGGCCTCATCGTCGCGTTCCTCGTGGCCGTCGTCTGCCTCGCGTGGATGGCGTTCCTGCCGGCCTACACGCAGCACCAGCTCAGCAAGGTCACGGGCTTCGACATCAAGGTCCCGATCCTCTGCGCGAACCCCTTCACCGGCCGGCTCTACGTCCAGGACTTTTCCGCCAAGAACCCGAGCGGCTACCCCTCGCCGGACTTCATCGACATCCACTCCCTGCAGTCCGACGTCGAGGTCTTCCCGATCCTCTTCGGCGGCGAGGTGACGATCGACAACCTGGACCTCAACGTCGGGACGCTCGAGATCGTCCGCCGCCACGACGGAAGGACGAATCTCGGCGACTGCAGCGCCGCGTTCTCGCCGCCGCAGGCTCCCGGGGCACCCGCGGGGCGCCCGACCCGCTTCCTCATCAAGAGGCTCCACGTCCGCCTCGAGCGCCTCGTGATCGAGGACGACACGGGCTCAAAGCCGGACAAGAAGACGTACAACCTGAACCTCGACCACTCCTACACCAACGTTTCCGACGCCCGGCAGCTCCTCGTGCCCGACGTCGTCCACACGCTTTACTCCTTTGGCTTGCACCATGACACGGCGAAGCTCCTCCCGGGCGACTTTGGCGTGGCCCTGGCCACGGCCGTGGACGGGGTCACGTTAGTTGGGGCGAGGGTCAAGGACGCCACCCAGAAGACCGGGGAATATTTGAAGGGCCTCTTCGACAAACTTGAACAATCACCGAAGCCGTAGTCTAGTAGAGGTCTTTGCCAATGAGCAGCCCGGACACCACAGACACAGAGCACACGCCTTTCAACGAGGAGCAGCAGGGTGCTGCTACCCAGCCAGATGCGCTTGCCGCAGCCAAAAAGGAGGCCGCCGACAACCATGATCGCTATCTTCGTGCCGTGGCGGATCTTGAGAATTTCCGGCGCCGGACCGTCCGCGAGAAGGACGACCTGCGCCTTTTTGCGGCCTCCAAGCTCCTGGAGGACCTCCTGCCCGCGCTCGACAACCTCGGGCTTGGGATCGCGGCCGCGAAGCTGCCGAACGCGGACCTGAAGGGCCTAGTTGGCGGCGTCGAGCTCGTCCAGCAGCAGATGAAGGCGGTCCTGGCCCAGCATGGGCTCAAGGAGATCAACCCGCTTGGCCTCGCCTTTGACCCGCACCAGCACGAGGCGCTCTCGCACATGCCGAGCAACGACGTCCCGGCGGAGCACGTCTCGAGCGTTGTCCGCACCGGCTACACGCTCAACGGCCGCCTGCTCAGGCCGGCCTCGGTCGTCATCTCAAGTGGCAAGGCGGGCACCTGACATGGCAGCAAAGGAAGACTACTACGACCTTCTCGGCGTCGCGAAGGGTGCCACCGACGAGGAGCTGAAGAAGGCCTACCGCAAGAAGGCGGTCCAATACCACCCGGACAAGAACCCGGGCAACAAGGAATCCGAGGAGATGTTCAAGAAGGTCTCCGAGGCCTACGAGGCGCTCAAGGACCCCGACAAGCGCGCGGCCTACGACCGCTACGGCCACGCGGCCTTCCAGGGCCAGGCAGGCCGCGGCGGCGGCGGATTCCACGACCCGCAGGACATCTTCAGGGAATTCTTTAACCAGCAGGGCGGCGGCGGGGGCGGCATCTTTGACGAGATGTTCGGCGGCGGCGGGGCAGGCGGCGGCAGCCGCGACGGCTCCGACCTGCGCTACGACCTCGAGATCACGCTCGAGGAGGCCGCGCGCGGCGTGGAGAAGGAGATCACCTTCAGGAAGCTCGTGACGTGCGAGCACTGCCACGGCACGGGTGCCGAGCCGGGCTCCAAGCGCGTCACATGCCCGACGTGCCGCGGCGCGGGCCAGATCCGCCGCTCGGGAGGCATCATCGTCTTCACGCAGACCTGCCCGACCTGCGGCGGGGCGGGCGTGAAGATAGAGAAGCCCTGCACCGTCTGCCGCTCCGAGGGACGCGTCGCGAAGACGACGAAGCTGAACGTCAAGATCCCTCCCGGCGTCGACACGGGCTCGAGGCTTCGCTCCGCCGGCAACGGCGAGGCGGCCGCGGCCGGCGGCGAGGCCGGCGACCTCTACATCGTCCTCACGGTCAAGGAGCACGAGCTCTTCGAGCGCCAGGGCGACGACCTCTTCTGCGAGATTCCCATCAAGTTCACCCTGGCGACGCTCGGCGGATCGATCGAGGTGCCGACGCTGTCCGGCAAGGCGAGCCTCAAGATCCCGGCCGGGACGCAGAGCGGCACCAAGTTCCGCCTGAGGGAGAAGGGCATGCCCTCGCTCCGGGGCGGCCGCCACGGCGACGAGCTGATCCGCGTCCATGTTGAGGTCCCGGGCTCGCTCAGCGCCGAGCAGAGGAAGATCCTAGAGGAGTTTGCGAAGATCAGCGGCGACGCCCACGAGCCGACCTCGCGCTCGTTCTTCGAGAAGGCGAAGAAGTTTTTCTAGGGTCATGCCGAAGGCCTCCGCAAAGCTGTCCAGCCCCGGGGTCGTGTCGCTCAGGAAGGCGGTCGAGGTGAGGGGCGCCCTGGCCAAGAAAGGCGGCACGCTCGTCCTGACGAACGGCGTCTTCGACCTCCTGCACCCGGGACACACCTCGTACCTTGAGGAGGCCCGCAAGCTCGCGGGCGACGACGGGATGCTTTTCGTGGCGCTCAACTCCGACGCCAGCGTGCGCAAGCTCAAGGGCCCGCTTCGCCCGATCCTGGACGAGAAGAGCCGCGCGCAGAACCTGGCGCGCCTGCGCTCGGTGGACGGCGTCGTCATCTTCAAGGGCAAGAGGCTCGTGAAGGAGATCGAGGCGCTGAAGCCCGACATCTACTGCAAGGCGGGCGACTACACGCTCGCCACCCTCGATCCCACCGAGCGCGACGCGCTCATGGCCGCAGGCGCCAACGTCGTCTTCCTGCCGTTCCTTAAGGGGTTCAGCACGACGAAGATGATCGAGCGCATCCGCGCCGCGGGCTCCGCCTAGGGCATGCGCGTCGTCCTCCTTGGCTCCGGCCGCGGCTCCAACGCCGAGGCCGTGCTTGTCGCCCAGAGGGACGGCAAGCTTGGCAGGGCAAGGGTCGAGGCGATCTTCTGCGATGTTCCGGGCGCCGGCATCCTGGCCCTCGGCCCGCGTTTCGGCATCCCGGCAACCTTTGTCGACCCGGCCCCGTTCAGGACCAAGCTCGAGGGGGAGGGCGAGGCGCGCTACATCGCGGCCATTTCCGCCCTGAAGCCCGATCTGATCGTGCTGGCGGGCTTCATGCGGGTCCTCAAACCCGGCTTCCTCTCCGCGTTCGAGGGCAAGGTCATCAACCTGCACCCGAGCCTCCTGCCACTCTTCCCGGGGCTTGACGCGATCGGCCAGGCGCTGAGGGCCGGAGTCGAGACGACCGGCTGCACGGTGCACCGCGTGATCCCGGCCGTCGACGCGGGCGAGATCCTGGGGCAGGCGAAGGTCCCTGTCGCGGCGGGAGACACCCACGAGTCGCTGGCCGCCAAGGTCCACGCCGCGGAGCACATTCTCCTGCCGCTTGTGATCGCGAAACTAAGCCATCTGCAGGCTGTCGCCTGAGCACCACAATGGAACTCTGGGAAGCCAAGCTTGAGATCGCGGCAGCCCACGCCGAGGCTGCGGACACCCACCTGCTTGAGTCGGGACTGGGCGAGTGGTCGCTCCACGAGGACGTTGTCGCAAGGCGCGCGTGGCTCGTCGGGATCTTCGCGGACGAGACGGCCGCGAACGAGGGCTGCGCGACCCTCAAGTCCACGTTGCCCGACGTGGCGAGGGACCCCTTCCAGGTCAGGAAGCTTCCCGACTCCGACTGGAAGAACAGCTACCGCGAGCACTTCAAGGCGTGGACCTTCGGGCGCCTCCACTGGGTGCCCGTCTGGGAGAGGGAGACCTTCCGGCTGCCCGAGGGCCACAAGGTCCTCTGGCTCGACCCGGGCATGGCCTTCGGGACCGGAAACCACGAGACGACAAGGCTCTGCATTGAGCGCCTGGCGGAGTTTGAGTCATTGCTCCTGCCCGGCGCCGCCGCGGGGCTGCGGGTCGTCGACGCCGGCTGCGGATCCGGAATACTGGCACTCTCCGCCTCCCTCCTGGGCTTCAACGACGTCATGGGCTTCGACAACGACGCCGAGGCCGTTCGGGTCAGCATCGAGAACGCCGAGTTGAACGGCCTGGTCTCACGGGTGCGCTTCGAGACCGACGGCCTGCCGACGGGGCTCATGCCCGCGGACATCGTGCTGGCGAACATCCAGTCGGACATCCTGGTGCGCCACGTGGAGGCCCTGACGTCGGCCGTGGCTCCGGGCGGCATGCTGGCCATGAGCGGGATCCTCTCCTCCGAGGCTGCCTCCGTCCGGTCCGCGTTCGCGGCCTCGACGCAGGGCTGGCCCTGCGACTCGAGGATCCTCGGGGAATGGTGCGACGTCTGCCTGCGCAGGCCGTCCTGAAGGTCAGGAGAACAGGTCCGGAGTCGTCCTGGTGAGGAACTCCTCCATGTACGCCGTCGTCGCCTTGCCCTCGATGAACAGGGGGTCGGCCATGATCGCCTTGTGCAGCGGGATCGTGGTCTTGATGCCGCGGATCAGGTACTCGCTGAGGGCCCGGTAGGCGCGCTCGAGCGCCACCTTGCGGGTGGACCCGAAGCAGATCAGCTTGCCGATCATCGAATCGTAGTACGGCGGGATCACGTAGCCGCTGTAGGCGTGGCTGTCCACGCGCACGCCGTGCCCGCCCGGGGCGTAGTAGAGCCCTATCGTTCCAGGGGACGGCGCAAAATTGCGGGCCGGGTCCTCGGCGTTGATGCGGCACTCGATCGCATGCTTCTCGAACTTGATGTCCTTCTGGTCGAACTCGAGCTTCTGGCCGTTCGCGATGTGGATCTGCTGCTTGATCAGGTCGATCCCCGTGCACTCCTCGGTCACCGGGTGCTCCACCTGGATGCGCGTATTCATCTCGATGAAGTAGTAATTGCCCTTCGCATCGACCAGGAACTCGATCGTGCCGGCGTTCTCGTACTCGGCGGCCTCCGCGGCGCGGATGGCGGCCTTGCCCATCTTCTTCCTCAAGTCGGGCGTCAGGAACGGGGAGGGGGACTCCTCGATCAACTTCTGGTGGCGCCTCTGGACCGAGCAGTCGCGCTCGCCGAGATGGATCACCTTGCCATGGCTGTCGGCCAGGATCTGGAACTCAATGTGCCTCGGGCGCTCGATGTACTTCTCCAGGTACACCCGTCCGTCGCCGAAGGCCTTCTCGGCCTCGTTCCTCGCGACATGGAACTCCTTGGCGAAGGAGACGTCGTTGTGGGCGATCCTCATGCCGCGGCCGCCGCCGCCGGCCACCGCCTTAATGATGACCGGGTAGCCGATCTTCCTCGCGGTCTTGACCGCCTCGGCCTCGGAGTCGACGGGGCCGTCGCTGCCGGGGACCGTGATCACATTCGCCTTCCTGACCGTCTCCTTGGCAATGGCCTTGTCGCCCATCATCTTGATGGACTTCGACTTTGGCCCGATGAACTTGATGTTGCAGGACTCGCACTGCTCCGCGAACTTCGCGTTCTCGGAGAGGAAGCCGTAGCCCGGGTGGATCGCGTCGACGTCGGCGATCTCGGCGGCGCTGATGATCCGGTCCGCCCTCAGGTAGCTGTCGGCGCTCTTGGGTCCGCCGATGCAGATGGCCTCGTCGGCCAGCTGGACATGGAGGGACTGCACGTCGGCCTCCGAGTACACGGCCAGGGTCTTGATCCCCAGCTCGCGGCAGGCGCGCACGATGCGGAGGGCGATTTCGCCTCGGTTGGCGATAAGGATTTTTTGGATCATCGGTTCGTCGATTGGACGGCGCCTCCCCGGCGGGTTTGAGCCCTGGCCGGAAGCCTCCGTCTATTCGGACTTGGGTCAGCCCTGCTTAAGCTTGAAGAGGCGTTGGCCGTACTCGACGGGCTGGCCGTTCTCGACCAGCACCTCGACGACCGTCCCCTTGGTCTCGGCCTGGATCTCGTTCATGATCTTCATCGCCTCGATGATGCAGACCAGCGTGTTTTCCTCGATCTTCGTGCCGACGTCGGCGAAGGGTTTGCTCTCGGGAGAGGGCGACCGGTAGAAGGTGCCCACCATCGGCGACTTCACGTAGGTCACCCCCGGCTCGTCGACCGGTGCCTGGCCCGTCAGCGAGGCGGCGGGCGCCTGGACCGGCATGGGCGGCGTCGAGACCGACTCGGCGGGAACGAACGGCGGGTTCGAGCCCCGGCTGGTCGAGACCACCGGCAGCCCACCCAGGCCCCGGCGGATCTTCAGCTTGAAACCCTCCTCCTCGACCGCGAATTCGGTGAGCTCCGAGCGCTTCATCAAATCGATGATCTGCTTAATTTGTTTAAGGTCCAAAGGAGGCCTTTGTTGAAGATGCTGGACGCATAGTTGTTAGTAGGACTGTCCGTTTCAGCGTTCAAAGGGGGTGGGGTCAACTAACATATTTTTCATAAACGCCAAGACCCTGCAATAACGACAAAAACAGGCGTTTTTGGGCATTTTTGGCCGATTTTTTGGGCTTTTTTTGAATATATTGGGTTATTTTGAACGTATTTCTGGACGCTAAAACACGGTTTTTGAGGCCAATAAGTCGTGTTTTGGCCTGTTAGGGCTGCGAGGCCGTACGGATAACAAGTGTCCGATTTCCACGGGTTAGCCTCGTGCCTGAGGGTTCCCGACGCCCTCCGCCAGACGCTCAGGGACGCCCTGTCCTCGGCAGATGGGACCAGCGCCGGGTATGAACGGGCCTCCGGGAAATCTCCTTATTTAAGGAGTAGGGCCCCGTTCGGGTCCTCAACCTGACTCCCTTGGGGGACACCTTGGCCGGCCTCGGAACCTCCATTTTGGTGCCCCCGGGGGGGCCTGTTCCGCCCGGACCTTGTGCCGGGAGGCCCCTGGGAGCCTGCCAAACCGGCCGATGGACCCCGGTCCCAAAGGCCCCGTAGCCCGGCAAACGTATCAAAAATTCCACTACGCTTGGCGTCCCACAGAGGAGGATCGCCGGGGTGGGGGTTTCACGCCCGGATTTCCCGCGGGAAACGCATCAAAAACTCCGAAAATCATAAACCATAAGCACCGATCCTATATAAAGTTACGAAAATATGCTTTTTGGGTTACAGAAAGGTCTTGAAGGCCAAACCTAAGAGCGCATGTTCCCCCTCCCCTTCGATTCTTGGGCTGCCGGCCAAAACCGGTCAGTGAGGCGAATCAAGGACCGCAAGCAACTGTTCCTCGGCTGGGGTTTATTAGAAATCCCGGAATAGTAGTTGACGGAGGAATCGTAAAAGTTCTTGCTGGAAATCTTTCCCCTATGGGGAGGCTCTTTGAAATTTACTTTGTGCGATTGATTGGGACCCCCAATCAAAATTATAAAAAGATGCCGGCTCCGGTCGGCATCAAGTTAGTAGTTCAAACGAATCACTAGGTTTGAACTCTCTTTTCGGAGAGTTTGATCCTGGCTCAGAATGAACGCTGGCGGCGTGGTTAAGACATGCAAGTCGAACGGGATTAACGGTGTAGCAATACATCGTTGATCCAG
>Ga0302320_10002706_pt1 | contig 41457 bp, 13 predicted proteins | sample Bog_T0_3_FD_202130 | JGI IMG/M metagenome (GOLD analysis project Ga0302320, IMG submission 202130) | Peat permafrost microbial communities from Stordalen Mire near Abisko, Sweden - Bog_T0_3 | ecosystem: Environmental > Terrestrial > Soil > Wetlands > Peat | place: Sweden: Abisko, Stordalen Mire... | reverse complement strand
TGACCGATCCGCCGGCCAGAATCTGGTCGAGGCCAATCGCGGTATCGGCGGCCGAGCCGATATCGACCGAGCCCTTGGTCGCGACTATGTTGATGACTCCCGACGCTGAAATCACAATATCGCGGTCCAGGTTCACCACCATTGACTCGGCTGTGGCAAGGCTGTTTGCCACGGAGAGACTCACTACACTGCCTGTGCCGTTGAGGCCCGTGTAGAAGGTAATATCCTGCGGCAGCGCCGAAGCTACCTCAACCTCTTCCAGTTGTCCCTGCGTAGTATCCGGGAACGTGTTCTCGCCGAGCGGCAAATTGACGATCAGAGTACCGTCGCTCGAGCCGATGCTGCCGGACTGGGTAACGATGGTGACGTTCTTTCCCGAGATGTTGGGAGCCTGCGTCTCGGCCACCGTGGAGGCTGTATTCTTGGGATTCAGAATGTTGTAGTTGATGCTGTATTGCAGTTGCGCGGTGCTCCACTCCGCGCGTTCCGTCAGTACTGCGCCGTCGGAGAAGGAGTTGGTCGTCCCGTTGACCGAGGTCAGCGTGATCGCCGTTCCAGCGGCCGCGTCGGCAGCCGTATCAGCCAGTTCGATCTGACCGTTACCCAGACTGATTACGTAGTAGGTCGCTCCATTCACCAGCGTGCCAGGCGTCCCACCCACCATCATGTCGATGCTTCCATTGCTGCCGGCTTCATAGACGACGGCCTGGCCGGTAACGTAGGCATTGGGGCCGATGTTGAGAGTGTTCCCGACGAGCGTGGTGGACGCACTCTGATGAAGCAGCGGATCCGCCACGCTGTAGGAGAAGTTCTGATCGTAGATGTCCGCGTTGTACGGCACCGTGGTGTTGTTTTTGGTTGCCGCGGCGATATAATTAAGCAGATCCTGCCCCGCAAGTTGCAGCCCGGGAGTACCGGCAAGCTTGCTCGCATTCGCCAGCGCGATCGGCGTTCCGTTTTGCGTCGCAGAGAGCTCCACGTCCGCAGCCGTGTCGGAAACGACGTAGTACTGTTGCCCGTCCACCAAGCCGACGATGCTGGCGCCGCCGCTCTCGAAGGTTACCTCCTGCCCCACGGTAAATCCGGGATTGCTGGCAAAGGTGAGGTAGCCGCCGCTGACGCCGGTGATGGCACTGACCTCGGGCTCAGCAGCGTCGATGTTTCCGATCTGCTCCACGGTAGTGGTGAGGTTCGCGAATTGCGTCTGTTCCGACTGCAGAATGGCTGAAAGCGCGTTGGTGACGTAGGCGCTCAGGGAGTTGCCGGTCAGTTGCAGGCTGGGAGTTCCAGCGAGATTGCTTCCCATCGCAATCGTGGTCGTGATCGCTGGGCCGTTCAACGCGGAGGAAAGCGTCACGCCGGAGGCACTGTCGGAGAGTACGTAGTAGGTCTGGCCGTTGGTCAATCCGGTGATATTGCCGCCACCACTGTTATAGACGACCTGCTGCCCGGCGCTGAACTCGGCATCTTCACCGAAGGCGAAGGTGTTCAGGCTCACGCCCGTGATGGCGAATTCAGCTCCCGCTTTGCTGGCGGTAGAGGCAACTTGCAGGCTGGGAGTTCCGGATACAGTGCTTCCTGTGGGAACCGTGATCGTAATTGCTGACCCATTCGACGTCGCCGAAAGCGTCACGCCGGAGGAATTGTCAGAGAGAATGTAGTACGCCTCGCCGTCAGTAAGTCCGGTGATGTCGCTTCCGCCGCTGTTGAATACAACCTCCGTTCCAGCGGTGAATCCGGGATTACTGCCGAAGGTCAACGTGGTCCCGCTCAGCCCCGTGATGGCGCTGTTGTTGGCCGCCGCGGTGTAGTACTGTGTGTAGGTTGCAATCTGCTGCGCCGAAAGCGCGAGGTTCGCCGGATCGGTCGACTGATAGGCAGGCAGAATGCGCTCGAAGGTCACTGCTTCGCCGTTGGTGAATTTGCTTGTGTCACCGACATTGATCACGTTCACGAGCTGCAGAGCGGCACTCCCGGTGAGCGAGCTTCCGCTGGGAAGCGCGAACGAGATCGCCGGTCCGTTCGCGGTTGCCGAAAGCGTTACTCCGGAGGCGCTGTTGGAGACGATATAGTACGTCTGGCCGTTGCTCAGCCCGGAGATGTTGCTCCCGTTGCTGGCGAAGACGACCTGCTCGCCTTGTACAAAGTCGGAGCCGCCCGTGCAAGTCAGGGCATTGTTGCTCACGCCCGTGATGGAATAGCTCGGGTTCACGTCGGACGATTCGGAGTTGAACTGAAGGTTGTTCGCCGTGTCAAGGTTGGAATAAAGGACGTTGATGACGGTATTCACGGTATTCAAGGTGGGAGACGCGGCCTGCACTGCAACAGGCGTTCCGCCCGGGACCGTCGTCAGTTCGATCTGCGTACCATTGATGACCTGCACATAGTAGGTCTGGCCCTGGGTCAGCCCACCCACAAAGTCGCTGCTGTACTGCTGATTGCGATAGTTCCAGTAGGCTTGATAGTCGTTGGTCAGCGACTCGTCATAGGCGCTCACGGTTGTATTGAGGCTGATGTCAACCGTATTCGCGGTCGCATTCATGCTGTCATACACCTTGGTCAACTCAGTCCACGTCTGCGGGTCCTGCTGCAAATTGGTATTCACGTTGACCAGTGTTCCGGTGCCCAGTTCCACGCGCACATCGCCAGTGGTGGAGGCGATGCTGTAGACATATAGGTTACCGGTCGCCTCGCTCAGGTAGATATTGCCGTTCGCGGTCGCGCTGAAGTTGTCCTGCCCGCTGGTGTAAGCCGCGGCGCTGGTGTTGGGCGTGCCGGAGTTGGTGAAGGGCAAACCAGTCGTGGACGTATCGACGCAGTTGGTCTCAATGTTGAGGGCCTGCGCTCCCGTGCCGAGCGAATTCGCACCGCCGTTGGTTCCCAATGTTCCGATGCTTCCCGCGTCGGCGGTGAGGGTGACTGCGCCGCCGGAGACCAGCGAGTTGGAGTCCGCCGCCAGGATGGACCCACTGTTGGCGGAGAGCGTGATGGCTCCCGTGCCCGAGTTGCTGTCGGCCGTCGTGATCTGGCCGACGAGCAAATCGCCGCTCATCTCGTCGATCTGAATGTTTCCGGTGACCGACTGAGCGGTGATGGATCCAGTCACACCGCCGGACGGGCCGTCCTCCAGCACGGTGTTGATGGCCAGGTTCGCGCCGATACCGTCGGAGGCCTGCAGGTTGATGCTCTGTCCCTGAACCTGCACGCCGGTCGTCGCTGTGATGGTCGCACCCGCATTCAGAGCGCTGGTTGGGCTGCCGGTGTAGCCGGCCACAATCGTTGTGGAGCCGCCGAGATTCTGGATGTTGCCGTTGATGATGACGCTGCCTGCGGACTCGATGCTGATGTTGCCGTTGCCGGAGGTAGCACCGGTGAAGCTGATACCAATCGGCTGATCGGCTCGAATGCTGTTCGCGACGTACGTTGTGTTGAACTGCTCGGTATTCACCTGCTCGTAGTATGTCGTCGTACCGTACCAGGTCGAGGTGGACCAATCGTTCTCCTGCACGTTTTGCATGGCGTAGTAAGGGGTGCCTGCCGTGAGGCCTAACCCGTTTGTGCTCGATCCCGAATACGTGAACTGGTCACCCTGACTGAAATTCGGGCTTCCGCTGGTCTGCGGCTCCAGTTCGAGCATGGAGCCTGATACGTCGGTGATGATGTACGTGACGTGGTTCGTCTGGTCAACCAGAGTGCCGTACGAAGCCCCCGTGTTCAGTGTGCCCAGATTCAGCGGCGGCTGAGCAACCTTGTTATTTGTGGCATCTGTCGGAGACATTGTGCTCAGGCTTAGCCAGTTGTCGCTCGACTCCGTATCCGAGGTAGACGTGTACTCCTGCTCAGAGTTCAGTTGCGAGTAGTTACTGCCGTTGTTCACCAGCGAAGCCGGAGCATTCGTGGTAGGTGCCGCACCCACCAGGTACTCGCCGCCATCCAGTGGGGTGCTTTGAAGGGTCGTCGTTGTCGGCCCGTCGATGATGGTTGCATTCGTCCAGTTGAAGACCCCTCCCCAGTCAGAGTCGCTATAGGTGGTATCGGTCTGGGTTTCGGTCGTAGTGCCCGAGGTCCAGGTGAAGCGCAGTCCCGGCTCAGGCTGATAGTTCGTCGACATGGAGGTTTCGCCCGACGCGTTCGTCGTGGTCGTTGCCCCGGCTGATGTCGGCGTAATCAGGTAGTTGACGGTCGCGCCCGTCGGCATTACATAGCCCGCCGGTAACTCGTAGTAGGAATCCGTGGAAACCCCGGAGCTCGTATAGTCATACTCGGTGACCAGCGGCCCTTGGGCGAGTGTGACAACCTTTTTGGCGCCATTTACGGTTTCCGTTATGCTTGCGTTCCCCATGTATGACGTGTTGGTGATCTTCAGATACCCGGCGGAGTTGCCTGTGTTGATCAGGTTCGTCTGCAGCGTGTAGTTCGTATCGTTGACGATCGTTACCTGTCCGTAGCCGTTGAAGACCTGGAGATTGCCGCTGCCAGTGCTGGCGATCTCTCCGTAGAGCTCCATATGGCCGCCCTGAACATCAACCGCTCCCAGGTCAATCTGGTTCGTGGCCGGATTGTAGTAGGCGGTGATGTTGTCGCCCGTCGCGGTCGTGAGTTGGTACGTATTGTTGCTCTCGGCGGTCATCCCCAACGCGGTGAGCTGGGCCGCTGTTGGCGTTTGCTTCGCGTTGAGAATGCTGTTCAACTGCTGGATCTGACTGGCGACCGACACGCTGATGGTGACCGTCTGAGTCGGCTCGCCACTCTGGATGGTGCCGTCAATATTCAAATACGCACCCGAGATATACACATCCTCGGCGCTGATGATGCTCGAAGTCGGAGTAGCATCCTCCGCCGCCTGTACAAGTGCAGAAGAAGAAGATGTACTGCTGCCAAACCAGCTGCTGCCACTAAAGGCGGAGTTATCGGCCACGGCCTCCCATCCCGCGGAGGTTGCCGGGTCGCCGCCCTCGTCAGTGAGTGCGTTCGTGTAGTTCTGAACAAACGCTCCGCCTGAGTTGATGTTGAGAGTCTGGGCGTCAATCGTCCCAGACTCAACAATCGCGCCTCCCCCGGCCGGGGTGGTAATCGTCACCGTCCCCTCTGGGTTGCTGACGCTCCCATCTAGATCAATATCTGGAACTGGATCGGGTGCTGCTTGGCCCGCGGGCAATGGAGGTGCGAGTGCCGTGGTGTAGTTGCTGCTGATCGTGATGGTCGGCGGATCAATGGATGAGGGCAACACGATGGAGCCCGGCACTGCGCTGAGCGCCGAGTGATTGAAGAGGACTTCGCCGGCCGTAGACGATTGCCCAATCACGATATCGTGGATCTCCAGGTAGGCGGCCGTGTTATTGGTGATGGTCACCGTGACATCTCCGGCCGCATTCAGCGTTCCGTGATTCACCAGTGTGGTGCCACTGATATTGATCGTCCCCTGCTGCACGTTGATGTTGTTTACGCTGACAATCTGCGCGTCATAGGAGGCCGTGTACACGACAGCGTTGCCCGGCTCCGGCGTCGCCAGCCCCAATGTGGCCATCTCCTGTTCCACATAGTTGAGCTGCGTCTGGTAGCCATCGGCGATGGCTGCATCCGCGGAGTACTCCTGAATCAACTTCTCCAGATTCTGGAACTGCTCTTCAAGGTCGTCGTCAACATTCTTGCTGATGGTTGAGGAGGCGATGTTGCCCGTCACCACCAAATTCTCTGTCTCAGCGCCGTTCACCACCTGGTAGTTGATATCAAGCGTCAGGATATTGTTCGCGCCCACTTCAACCGTACTGCCGGTGCCGATGGTGACGGTTCCAATCGTGGACTGGGTCGAGGTGCCGCCCTGCATGGTCTCAGGAATGCTGGCGCCGCCAAGCGCGTCATTGACGGCGCTTCCGAGCTCGGACAACCAGTTCTTACCGCTGCCATAGGCTTGGATGACCGAAGTGCCGTTCAGATCAGCGTCCAGGTTGGCGTTTCCATCACTACTCAGGGTGCTTCCCGTACCAATCGTGATGTTCTCGGACTGAATGGCTGCGCCGTAGACAATCAGTTCCGAGATCGGGAGGACCGCGGCGTTCAGATCATTCCCATCGGCAGTGATGGAGAAGGTGTTGTTCGACCCGTCCTCGGCCTTGCCGGCATAGAAGTTCAGGTCTCCCGCGGCCGTAATCCTGGTGTAGTTGCCGACATTCACCTCATCATCTGTCTGCATGATGGCCTGGCCGTTGATCGACGAAGCTGCGGCCAATCCATAAGTGTGCGCCTCCGGAGAGACGGTGAGAGCGCCCTTGTCGGAGGCGTAAAGATCCACGTTGCCGGTCGTGTTGATAGTGTCGTAGTTGCCGATGCCGGCGTAGGCCTGGTTGGTGTTGGCCTTAATCCAGTCCACGACGGCCGAACCGTCGATCAGGCCGCCGGAGTCGAGCAGCACAGTATCGTAGGCCGTGATCACGTTCTCCGCAGACAGCACGAAGGTGTCCGGAGTGGAGAGGGCATCAATTATCGTGATCGTCGCGTCATCGCCGACCAGCGCGTGCGCGTAGTTGGAGATGAAGGTTTCGCTCTCGGCTGCGCTGCCCTGGAGCACGCCGCCAGCGCCCGCATCCACGTTGTCGCCACCGTCCAAGTAGACGATGTTCTTGTATATATTGTTGATGGCCGACACGTCCATGCCAAGGGCGGTGATATTGGAGTAGGCTCCGATGACTGCTTCCGTGGTGGAGTCAATCGTGTTGATGGCCCAGGCGCCGCTGAAACCGAGCACGGAGGCCTCCGAGGTGTCAACCTGACTGTCGAAGTTCTCCGTGTGATTCGCCGTCACGCCAAGCAGGGAGACGGTTAGCGTGGTCGGATCGGCGCTTGTGCTGTCCGCCAAGTAAGCCCGGGTGATCGCATTCACGTTGACCTGCGCCTCGGCTCCCTCGCCGGCCACAAGCCCACCGCTGCCGGAGGTGGATTTGGCAAACGAGGTATCCGTGCTGCTGGCCGCGACGTTGACGGCGGCGGGGGAATTCCCGTAGATCACCGCTTCGCCGGTGTAGAGCCCATTGCCGGGGCCGACATCAATCGCGTTGGAGCTCAAGGCCATGGCGGCATTGAAGATAAATTGCGTCGCACCACCGGAAGTGTCGTACGTGGTAATGCTGTTCGTGTCTCCGGCAGCTACCGGCTGGGTAAGCTGAATGATGACCGGGGTCTTGCTTGTGGCGTTGTCATAACTTGTGGCGAGGTAGACCTGCTCGGTGCTCTGGAACTGCAAGGAACTGCCACCGCTCATGGTCGCTTCTGTCGCTGTCAGGGTTACAATTTGCTTGGGTTCGCCCAACGGGGAGAGAACGACGGTATTGGTTTGGTTCGGATCCACCGTCACATGGTAGGCGGTGCCGTCGGTGAGACCGATGTTGGGCCCGGTTCCCTGGAAGTAGGTGACGACATCGCCGGTTTGGAGGCCGTCAAGGGCGTTCAGCGTGATTTCGTCGGTGCTGCTGTTCGCCGCCGTCAGGGTCAAGTTGACCAGGGACGGAGTAGGATCCACGACGATGTAGTAAACGGTGCCGGGGGTCAGGCCACCGATCACCGTTCCGTCTTCCACATCCACGCCTGTTCCAAGGTAGGAGAGCGTGGAAACATTGTTATTGGCGGTCGAGAGGTTTCCGCCCACCGCCACCAGTCCGATGGTATCGCTGTTGGCCACCGACTGCTGGCTTCCGCCGCCGGTGGCACTGACGTCGATCGCGTTGGCCACGAGTAACTTGGTTTCCGGCGCCACGTAGCCCTGCACGGTTCCAGCGCTGGTGGCTGTGCTCACCGTGGCGTTCACGCCAATCAGTCCGCCCACCGAACCGGTGGCATCGCTGTAGGCCGAATACCCGGCGTTCGGAGTGCTCTGCACGAGGCGCGAAGCCCCGATCATCAGGTCCTCTGCTGTGATCGTGCTCGAAGCGCCGCCCGCATAAGCGTTGATATCAGGCGCGGCTATGGCGGTGGCAACGGAGGCGCCGACCGCCAGTCCGCCGACCGAGACGCCGTAGGAATACGCTTCGGCGTCAGGCGTGGCCGAGGCCAGCACATTCACGTCGCCGCTGGTGGTGACATTCGCGTCGCCGATGTGGGCGTCCACCTCGGTCTCGACGATGGTGGTGGCAACGTTGGCCGAAAGCGCACCGATGCCGCCCGCCAAGCCGTAGACTGTCGATGTATCCGTGCCGGCAAACATGGCTTCAATCGTCACACCGCCCACCGTCATGCCTGCGGTCTGTCCGATTTCGGCGTTGTCGCCGACATACGCGCTGAGGCTTCCATCCACCAGCGTCGTGGTCACTGAGGCTCCGGCCGCAACGGCGCTTGCATCCACACCCGCCGCGATGCCGCTCATGTTCACCGTGTCATAGGCCTCCACGGTCAACTGGCCGGCCTGTTCGATATTCGCCAGATGCGAGCTGTCCGTACCATCCACGTAGGCCGTGGTCGTATCGCCATAGTAGTTGGTGACTACGCTGCCACCCAGACCCACGCCCAGGGAAGCGGCCAGGCTAAAGGTCAGTGCGTTCACCTGGTCGGTGTCGGTGGCACTCACATCAATGGCTCCGCCCGCGGAGATGGTGGAGGTCCCCGTGATCGCGGCGACCGTGCTCGCCTCCATCAGGTCCGTAACCACCGAGGCGTTCGCGGAGACGCCAATCGCGACGCTGAAGCCCGCCGCCACGGCCGCAAACTGCGCCGTGGATGTGGCGATCACATTAATGGCACCGCCGGCCGTAGCGTTGGAATTCTCAATTTCGGCCTGCACCTGATCTTCATCCAGGTTGGTGACGATCGCCGCACCCGCCGCTATGCCCGTCGAAGCGGCAACGTCGCCTGCAAAAGCAACAACGTTGGCGCTGGTGTTGGAGCTGACGTTCTTCCCCGAGCCGATTTCGTTCAGCACCGTGGTGATGATCGAGTTGGTCGGAAGCACATCGGAGTTCGGTGGCACATCGCTGGCGTTCAGGCTGATGCTGCCCTGCGCCGCCGTCAAGGTCGAATTGCTGCTGATCGCGCCCACCTTGTCGGCGACGATATTCGTCGTGGTGGAGGCAGCTCCGGCAAGGCCACCCAGCGGGGTTACTCCACCCACCACCACACCGGCAGCATATGCGCCAATATCCGGCGTGGAGAGAGAGGTAAGGTCAATATCGCCGCTCGATCCATTCTTGCCCGCCGTCACGTTGGAGTTTGCAACGGCCGTTTGCACGCTATTGGTCACCGTGTTGACGGAGGCCGCCGCGCCCAGCGCGCCGAATCCGCCGGCCGTGATGGAGGTGGCAATGGAGGCAAGCGTGGATTCATCGGTCGCGTTCAGATCAACGTCGCTCCTAGCCGAGACCGTAGAGTTGGCAAGGATCGAGGCGTCCACCGAGTTGTGGATGTCGTTCTCGGCAAACGAGAGGCCGACCGCGGCAATGCCGGAGCCGGCAACACCGCCCACAAAGCTGTTGATCGTGGCCTCGGAGAGAGCAGAAAGATCAATTGCACCGTCCAGGCTTTGGACCTTCGAATTGCTGATGTCGGCCGAGACGGTGTCGCCAATGTAGTTGACTGCGACGATGGCGTCTCCGGCGATGTCGCCGGCCGCTGCGGCGCTCAGCCCGAAGGAATCAATGGTCGCGTCGTCCGTCGCCGTCTGCGAAATTCCGGTATAGGAGTGCACATTCGAATTGCTCAGGATCGAGGCTACAACGGTATCGGCGATGGCATTGCCCAATCCTGCCGCGCTGATCGAGAGAGAGCCCGAGTCGGCAACGCCGACCGTAATCGCGGCAATCTCGGAGCTGCAGGTGCCGTCCAGTTCGACCTTTCCCGAGTTGGAGGTCACGGTCGAGCCCACGATCTCGGCCTCTGCGTCATCGGCGATGACGTTGCCCACCAGCACGGCGTTGAACGCCGCGCCGCCCGAGCCCGCCACTCCGACCACAACCGAGAGAATGTTGGTGTCTGCCAGCAGATCGCTCAGGCTGTCCGGTCCGTTTGGGGCGTTTGAAGTGTCGTTCTCCAGCACACCGAGCTGGCTGGAAGAAGTCTCCAGCGAACCGATGGCGCTGGGCGTACCGTCTTTGGCCTGAACGGAGATGTCGCCGGTGGAGGTGACATTCGAATTACCGATGATATCGGCCGTGACATCGTCAGCGATGACGTTTCCGACGGCGGTCACCTGGATGGCAAAGCCACCCGAGCCGGAGACTCCGGCGGTGATCGAGCGGATTACGGCGGATTCGGTGCCGCTCACCGTAAGGGATCCAGACTCCTTGACGACCGAGTCGTTGATCTGCGCCGTGGTATTGTTGGCAACCACGTTGGCGGCAAGCGCGGCTACCCCGGCGCCACCGCCAGTGCCTGCGATGCCGAAGGCAATCGCGTCAATCGTTGAGGAATCTTCAGCCGTGATGCTCACGGCTCCGATCGAGCTCACCGTGGAGCCCACTGTAGTGCCAGCAATGTCCTCCGAGGTGACCAGTGCGTTGATGGTGTTGGTCACCGTGTTGGCGGAGAGCAGGACCTCAACCGCGGCTATGCCGGAACCGGCCACGCCGGTCGTGAAGCCCAGGATAGTCGCCTCCGACTCGGCGTCGATGGTAACAGCACCTGCGCTGACGCTGGAGCCCTCAACATCGGCGGCAATCGTGTCGTCAATCACATTGACGCCAAGCGTCGCCCCGACGGCAACAATTCCCGTTCCGGCTACACCGATGCCAAGCGAACTGATCTGCGACTTGTCAAGTGCCCAGGAATCGAAGGCTCCGCCTGCATCGACAATCGACTTGCCTTCGACAATCGACTCAACCGTGTTGGCAATTGCGTCGCCAAAGCCGGTCACGTTCACGGCGACAATTCCCGAACCGGCTACACCCACCGTAAGCGCGGAAATCGAGCTGTTCGTGCTGGTCCACACGTCTACGGAGGCACCAGAATTCGTAACCGTATAGCTGCTTCCCGTTCCGGGCGTTACGCCGGCGTAGACCTTGGAAGCATCGCCAATCGTCGCCGTCACCGTGTCGGCGATCACGTTGCCGGAGAAGGCTCCATTGACAGCGACAATGCCGGTTCCCGAAACGCTGACCATGATGGCCAAAATGTTGCTGTTAAAAATATTGCTGAGGGGCGCACTCGAATTGTTGGGCTCACCCGAGCTGCTGCTGGATGCGCTCTGGCTGTTCAGGTACGAATTGAGCGTGCCGCTCTCCTGGGTACCCAGCGTCGTCGCGGTCGGCACCGAGCCCGGTGCATCCTCCTCTGCATCCACCTTGACACCTTCGTCCCCACTTACCGTGGACTCGCCGTCAATTTCGGCCGTAATGGAGTTGGCGATCACGTTGCCCATCGCCGAGACCTGCACCGCCACGATGCCCGATCCCGAAACGCCCAGGGAGATGCCGCAGATCACAGGATCCGAGGTGGCGAAGATTCCGACGGTCGAGCCGGTCGAGGTCGCGGTCGAACCGCTAATATCCGCGTCCACCGTATTCGCAATCACGTTCGCCGAGATGCCCACACCTACTGAAACCACGCCGCTTCCGGCCACGGCAAAGGCAATCGAATAGATACTGGACTCGTCGGTGGCGGAAACATCGAGCGCGCCGGCGGAGGTCACGCCGAGCACTTGCCCGCTGGCGTCTTTCCCGCTATCGTCCAGCAGTTGCGCACGGGTAGTGTTGGTGATCACATCGGCCGCGAAGAAGACCTGCACGCCAACCGTTCCGCTGGCCGAGATGTTGCACGTCAAGGCATAGATCGTCGAATCATTTAGCGCCGTGACATCCAGCGCCCCACCAGAATTCACCGTCGAGCCGGAAATTTCGGACTGAACGGTGTTGGTGACCACGTTGGCCGCGATGAAGGCTGCGACCGAGACCGCGCCCGAAGCCGCGACTCCCAGACCAACCGAGCGGATGGTCGAATCGTCATAGGCGTAAAGATTGATCAGCCCACTCGAATACACCGTCGAGTCGTTGGTAATCTCGGACTCGATGGTGGAGGTAATCACGTTTCCGAAGACCAGCGCGCTTACGCCGACCGCGCCCGAGGCGCCAACGCCAGCGGTGATGGAGAGAATCTTGTCCTCCGACTCGGCGTTGACCGTCACCGTGCCGGCAGCCTCAGCAGCAGCAAGGGTGTTGGTGATCCCATAGCCGTTTACGTCATGCGTCACATTTGCCAGAACCGTGGAGTCTGAGATCTCCGCCGTGATCTGGTTTGTGATCACGTTGCCCGTCAGGACGGCCGCCACGGCGACCGAGCCCGATCCGGCAACGCTGATGTTAACGGCCAGAATGTCGGCGTCAAGGTCGAGCGGAGTATTACTGCTAGGAGCGAGCGGAGTATTCGACACCGCGGCTGTCACTACAGCCGCCACGCTGGAAGGTAGCGGAACCCAGGACGGGGCTGACTCCATCGCATTGAGTGTCACGCCACCGCCCGCGGAGACCGTTGCTCGGTTGGTGATCTCGGCGCTGATCGTGTTCTTTACCAAATTGCCTAGAGCCGAGACGCTGACCGCCACACTCCCTGAGCCCGATGCTCCGATGCCCACAGCCCTTATGATGGCCGATGTCTCGGCGTCCACTTCGATGTTGCCACCGGCGCTTACCTGCGAGGCGTCGATGTCGCTCTCGAGCGTATTGGCGATCACGTTGGCCGCGATCGCTCCACCCACAGCCGTGGTTCCAGAGAAGCCGGCGCCGATGGCAAGCGTGTTGATGGCCGACTGATCGTAGGCGCCAACCGTTACATCTCCGGCCGAGTCCAGAGTAGAACCGTTCTGGACAAGCGCCTCCACCTGGTTGTGGACCAAGTTTTCCGTGACGGCCAGTCCCACCGCCACCTCGCCCGAAGCCGCGCCGCCAATCGAGAGGTTGTAAATCTGCGAAGCGCCAACATCGGAGAGATCGAAGGAAACGGAAGCAACAGGCAGGTCGCTCTCATTGAGCGTTGAAGGCTGGCTGCTCCCGGTGGGCACGAAGCCGGCAGTCACGTTGATGTCGCCATGGCTGGTGTTGATCGTGGAGTCGTTGACCACAGCCTCGGTGGCATTCAACACGTTGGTGCTGGCCAGCGAAAGCCCTACCGCAGCCGAACTGGAACCGGCGAAGCCGCCCGATACGGTGATCACCGTGCTGCTGTCGTCGGCCGCGATGGTCACATCCTCATCGGCCGGCGCACTGCCGATAGCCGTCAGCGTCGATCCGCCAACGACCGACGCGGTGATGCTTCCGTCAGCCAGGCTCATTGCCACCGAACCGCCCAGCGCGAAGTTGTCCGCGCCGGCACCGCCGATGGCGACCGTCACCATTGTCTCGCCGGAGGTGGCCTCCACCGTGATCGCGTTCGCCGTCACAAACGAGTCCACCGCCGTCTGGGTCGGCCCCGGATTCACGATCTGATCCTCGATCTCCGCGTTGACCGTATTCAGGTCGAGGTTGACCGCTACGGCAGCGCCGATCGCGGTGCTGCCGGAGGAGAGGGCTGCACCGCCGCCAGCGGCGGCGGTCTGCTCGTCCTCCTCGGCGTCCAGCGTAAAGTCACCCGCCGTCGCATCAATGGTGCTGCCCACCACCGTGGCAGAGACATCGTTGTCCATCAGGTTGAAGGCGATGGAACCGGCAATGGCGACCTTGCCCGAAATTCCGGCTCCGGCCGCAACCGTAACCAGCGTGCCTCCCTCGTTCGCCGTCGAGCTAAACGAAGTGGCGTAGATCGTCGAACCGCTGACGTTCGTCGTAACGTCGTCAAAGAGCAAGTTGAGGCCGATGGCGGCGCCAAGTCCCACACCGCCGTTGCTGTATCCAACCGAGCCGGCGACGGTTACAACCGTGTCGCCGTTGTTGGCAGAGAGCACCAGGCTGCCCACCGGGGTCGAGAGAGTTCCCGCGATCAGATCGGTCACGGTCGCTGAGACCGTGTTCGCGGTGTAATTGATGCTGATTGTTCCAGCGCCGCCGAAACCCGACGAACCGCTCGAAATGCCCGCCGAACCCGCTACGCCCACCAGCACCTCCGTATTGCTGGCAGCAACGTCCATTGCACCCGTCGAATAGGAGAACGGAGTAGTCGTCAGGCTTCCCACGCTGGAGACCGTGGAGCTCGTCGTGGTCTCCGCGTAGGTGAAGCCGATCGCTACACCCACTCCGGCCTTGCCACCATAAGCGCCGGAACCGGCAACGGCAACCAATATCGAATTGTCGGAGGCGTCCATGGAGATTGCCGTCGCGTCCGGCGCCGATGACGCCGCTGTCCCGGTGTCCACCTCTCCATTGGTGCTTTCCAGCTCAGTCGTGGTGGTGTAGGTAAGAATGTTCACGCCCACCGAACCGGCGACCCCGTAGCCACTCTGCCCCGTTGCGGCGCTGAGACCCGCCGCCAGCGAACCTACCCATCCGTCGCGCGTAGCATCGAGGACCAGTCCGCCCAGGAGATTGAGACCCTGTGCCCCATCAATCGAGGCATCGGTCGAGCCCTCAAGAATATTGATGGTGAATGCGCCGGCCAGCCCAACCGCTGTTCCGTTGCCCGTGGAACCTGCAATCGCCGCCGATCCGGAGACGTTGACGATACTCGTGTTGTTCTGTGCCTGGAGCGTAAGCGAAGCGTTATTGGCGGTGTTATCGTCCCCGGTGATGTAGATCGTGGGCGCGTTGGTGATCCACGCGTCCGACGTGTCGTCCATGTAAATGACGCCGGCCGAGCCGGAGATGGCGACGCCGCCCTGATTAGAAGAAGAGGTGGAGGTGCCTTCGGAACCCGCCTCGCTGGACACATCACCGGACAACTTGCCGGCTTTCGTCGCCTGATTCAGAACGGCCGCCCACTTGGTCTGCCAGCTCGCCAGATTGGCGTTGCTCGCGGCCGAGCCATCCGAACCCTGCGTGCCGCCGGTGCCGGAGAATGCCGGACCCGAATTTTGCTTGGCCGGACTGGCGTAGGTTCCGGCCAGCGAGAGGACAGCGGAATAGCCGTCGTTGCCACTCATCAGCGACACAGCTCCGCCCGACTGGAAGGAACCCGACGGCGCGTTTGCGGTCGAGCCATCCGGCAAATCACCGATCACCGCCTGAGTGTCCCGCTGCACGATGTTCAGTCCGGCCGTTGCACCCACCCCGGTCGACTCTGATTTCTCAAATCCGCCGACCACCGAGAACAAGTCAATATTGTCATCGGCTTCTACGACAACTGCATCGTTCGTCGGCGTATTGATCGCCTGCGCATTTCCTTCAAACGCGCTGAACGGTGTCTCGCTGTACAGCGTGACCGTGCTGCCGCCGGTCACGTCAATGTTCGCGCCGTCCTGAATCTGGGAAAGCGTCGTGTCATTGATGTAGTTGACATTGGCCACGCCGACAAGGCCAAAGCTCGACCCCGAGCCGCCCGAAATGCCAATGTCAATGCCAAGAACATTAGACAGCCCGTCCACGTAGAGACTGGAGGCCGTCACCGAAGCGCCACTCTCAATCACCGCCTGGGTGTCATTTCCGCCAATGGTCACCAGCACCGACGCCCCCACCGCGTCGGCACCTTCGCTGCCCCAATCAAGAAGCGTCGTGGCATCCCAGATAGAGCTGGCGGCACTCTTGAGAGACGTCAGAGACTTTGCGGAGATCTGGGTAATATCCAGGCTGGGCAGGCTGATATTGCCCACCAGGTTGAGGCTCTCATTGTCGCTCTGCGCTTCGACAGCCACACCCCCAGGATTTGTGCTGTAGCCGCTGAGTTGGTTGATCTGCGCCCCGGTCATGATCGTCGCATGCGAGGTATTCTGCACGTCGAGAACGGTGACCGCTGCTGCGATTGCAACCTTGTCTCCGCTGGCAGTGGCCTGGCTCGAGCTGGTGAAGATGTTCTCGCCGACGCCGCCGTCGCCGGTCAGGTAGGTCATTAAGGCGGTGGCAAAGGTCTCGGCCTGCTTCGCGGCACTCGTTTGCGACCACAGGCTGGCGTCGTTGAAGTTGGCCGTGCCCAGATTGATCGTCTCCGGTGCGTTGCCCTCGAAGGTGTACCAGTCGCCTACCGTTCCGCTGCCCTGGAATCCACTCTCCACCTGAACCGTCTGCCCGGGCTGCACCTGCACGATTCCGCTGTTGGTGTTGTAGTTGGCCTGAGCCAGCGAATTGTAAAGATTGAAGCCATAGCTAAGGCTGAAATCGGCAAGTGACTGGGATTGGACCGTAAGGGCTCCCAGAGCATCCACCTGCGCGTCCGTATTGATGTAGGCCTCGGCATCGTTCTCTACAACGGCAACTGAGAGCCCGATCGATCCGGAGAACTTGCTCGTGTTCTCTCCGCCACTTTCCTCTGCATCCGGATTGTTCTGCACCGAGGAGCTTGCCGATACCGCCGGCGAGAAGCCGACATTGCTCAGCACGTTGAGGTTGCCGACCGTCTGCACCTTGTTGCTGACCGTCCCGTCTCCGACCCGGGCCGTGGCGGAGTCCAGGTCAACGGCGACGCCGAAGGCCGCGCCGACGTCGAACGAGGAGGTTGCATCGGCGGTCTCTGGTGAGGCGGCAACCTGTTTCGTGATTTTGTTATACAAAGCCTTGATGCCGGACATCCCCAGCGAGACGATTGCCGACTTGGCGTCCATGAGCGCGTCGCCCTGCGAATTCGTCCCCACGCCCGCCTGTGCGGAAGTTCCGTTGGAGGAGGATGGAAGCACCCAGAGTTCCTTGAACGGAACCGAACCCTGCGACATGCTCGCTTCGACATTGATGTCGTTCGGAGTCGTCGAGCCGCTGCTCGTCGGCGTCGAGTTGGTGCTCTTTGCCGTCGCCGTGCCATCCAGGTAGGCGTTGGTGGTGGAGTCTTCAAAATCAACACTCGCCGCGATGCCCACTTTGCCGTCATTGCCCGCCGTCGAGATTGACACAATGCGGGTGTTGTCCTGCGTGTTCGCCAGAACGTTAATCCCGCCGTTGCTGACGGTGATGACGGCGGTGTTTTCGATGTTCGTCTCCGTGTTGGAAAGCAGCACGCCCACCGCGACGGCTCCGGCAATTCCCTTGACCGCACTCGTATTGGCCACCACGTTCATCGTGTTGGTCGAACCGGACGAGAACCATGCGCCGTCCACCGCGCTCACGCTGCCGCCCACCTCGATCGTGGCATTGACGTTTTCAATGCCCACTGAGACACCCCCGCCAATCTGCGCCAGCGGCGAAGCCGAAACATCGGTGACAGTGGTGGACCTGGCGCTGAAATTAGCCGAAGAAGAGATCTGGGAGCCGGCTTCGATCTTGATATCGGCCGAGGCCTGCGCGTAGGAGACCGTGCCCTCAAACGACAGCAGTCCCTGCAGAATCGAAAGCGCTGTGTCGCCGAGCGATGTGGAATTCTCCAGACCATCGGCAGCCGTGGGGTTCGAGCTATACAACGAAGCAGCGCTGCTGTCGCTGTCGTCCACGTACTTGTCGGCATCGGCCAGGGCCGTGATAGAGATGTTTCCGCCCTGGATCTTGGCGCCGTTTTGAATATCGACGCTGACGGTCGTCACGTTCACGCTGACGAGCGGAATGAAGAGCGCTGTTTGATTGATGGCGTTGATGGCGATCGCGCCGTCGCCGTCAGTGGCCGAAGGCGTCGCCGTTCCCGTCGCAATCAGCGAAGCCGTGCCCTCGATCGTAATGTCGTGACCCAACAGGGTGATTGACCCGGCCATTCCAGCTTTGTTCAAAGTGCTGATTGCGCCCTTGACGTCGATACTGTCGGCCTGCGCAATCAGCGAGTGGCCGTTCGTCAGAGATAGACCGCTGCTGTCCACCGTGATGCTGCTGGAGCCGATTGTGTTCGAATTCAGGCTTCCGCCGGTCAGGGAGAGGTCGGAATTCAAGGTCACGCCGCCGTTCACGGCGATCGATGTATCATCCACGCCGCTATTGCCGTTAATGCTGATCGTCATCAATTGCGCGAGTTGCGAGGCGCTGATGGTGGTACTACCTGTATAGGTAGAACTCGGAGAGCCGGGGATCTCTGTTTTGTCTTTGATCACCAGATCGCCAGATCCATCCTGGGTCAGGGTGATGGTATTGGTTTGGTCATACGTGCCCTTGAAGCTGTAGTTGTAGATCGTGGAATTTCCAACGAACTGTACAGCTTCATCCGCCGAGGTGGAGAAAGACGTGTACGTCGCCGTCCCGTCCAGATACACCGTGCTCTGACCATTGGCATTCACACCGCCATCAACAGTCAACTGACCCGAGAAGGTGGAGAAGGTTGTATAGGCAGCGGTGGGGGCATCGTTGATGTTGATATTCTCGTCGCCCTGCCCCAGAATCTGCAGAGACTGGATGCCGCTGTCCAGGGTGATCGTATCGCCGCCATCAATCACGACATAGTTGCCGCTCGTGGAAGCGGCCATATAGACGGTGTCGCCGCCGGCACTGCTGCCGTTCACCACGATGTTGTCCGCGCTCACCACGCCGGTATAGGCGATGGAAACCGAATCGGTGGAAGTGCCGTTTACCGCGCCGAATGCGATCCTGCCACTCCCGGGGGTGGTCGAGCTGGGAGTGCAGGTGACACTCTGGCTGGTGAATCCGGGAGTCGCGTCCACCGAGCAGAAAATCTCATCGGCTCCGCTGCCGTTGATGTTGAGCGCCGTACTGTTGGGCGACATCACAACAACAGCGCTCTGGTCAACTTCAAAAAGGTTGTCGCCCGCGCCGCCGTTGATGGTCAGGCTTGTCGGTAAGGATGTTGCCGATGTTGGGGCGGCAAATGTGTATTTGCTGAAGCTGCTGTTGAGGCTGCTGAGCAGCAGATCGCCCGCAGTCACGCTGTTTGTAAGGTCGAGCATCACCGACGGCAACGTCGGGTCGGCGATGCTGCAGCTGACGGAGTTGTCCGCGGGTCCGGTCCACGCCACGTTCAGGCCGCTGGCGTCCGTGAGGGTGATCTGATCGCCGAAGACGGTGGCAGAAAGGCTCGCGCTCTGCATGCTCGAGGCCAGTGCATCGAGCGCCTGGGTAAGGCTGGTCGCAGCCGTGACCTTGTACGCGGTTCCGTTAACATTGACCGTCAACACGTCGCCGGCTGCCGGCGTGCCAGAGAAGGCCAGGACGGATTGGGTGGCCGTCCCCGGCATGTCGATCTCGCAGGCTTCGGCGCTATCGCTGGGCGCTGTCCACGTCACAGAACTCAATGCACCGTTGGTGTTCGTAAGGATGATCTGGTCGCCGCGAACATTCGCAATGAGAGTATTCTTGCTCTGGCTCTGGATGGTGGACGCCAGCGAGGTGAGTACATCGAGCTCGGTTTGGCTATCGCTGCTCACCGAGGCGGAATACGAGGTTCCGTTCACTGTAACTGTCCACACATCGCTGGTCATGGGAATGCCAGCAAAGGTCAGCGTCGCGGTATTGTTCGTGTCGTAGGAGAAGCTCTTCGCGCCGGCGGTCGTGTTGTCGGTGACCGCGTCAATGCCCGAGTAGTTGACCACATTCGTGCCCAGCGTGATCGTGCCTGTATCCGTTCCCGTGACGACGTAGCCCGCACTGTTTTCGCTGCTGCCGGTGCTGCCGATGCTGTCGATCGTCAGCGTATTGTTGCCGCCGCAGGGACCATAGGGGCGGCCGCTGATCGAGCCGCTCACCGTTCCGCCGTTCACAATGGTGAAAGCGTTATCGCTGTACGATGTGCCGTTCAGGTACTGGAAGCCTTGGAAGTTGAGGGTCTGGGTCAGCGTATTTCCGTTGTTGTAATACGAGGAAGATGCGTCAGTATTCTGGTAGGTCAGCGTGATCGTGCCAGAATTCGGGGTGCTCGCCTTACCTGGGCCGTTCAGCAGGCCGTTGATCTGCCACCCATTCTGGGTATCCAGGGTTCCCGAGCTATTGGCGGGCTCACCATCCTCGATCTCAAAGCCGGTAATGCTGTTGGCGCTGGACTGGCCGCCGATGATCCCGGTGATGTTGCTGATGCCCAGCACGCCCGTGGCGCTGCCCACCCCAACATTCGTGGTCTGCACGCCATTCACGGTTCCAACCGACGCAACACCCATGTCTTGCAGACTGATGGAAACCGAGGTCGTGTAGGCGGAATAGTCCAGCACGTTGCTCTTCGCGTTCGCCGAGCCCGTGATGTATCCGTTGAAGCCGCCCTGATCGTTGAAGACGTATGTGTTGTTGCCTTGGCCGCCGATGATGTTCGTGATCGTCCCATTCAATGTGGCCTGGCCGACGACTTGGTTCTGGCTGTTGATCTCCTGTACGGTTACCGTGCCCAAGGAAGTGATGGTAAAGGTGAGGTTATCGGTAATAGCGGAAAAGTCGAAGGTGTCCGTCTTGGAAGCGGTGGACTCGTTGATCGTGTACGTTCCCCAGTCGTTGGAGAAGGTATACGTATCGTTGCTCTGACCGCCATTGATGGTGCCGACGTGGTTGCCGCTCGCCATCGCGAGCGACCCGCTCTGGATGAGCGGCGGTGCGATGCTGCAGGTGACCAAGGGGTCCGTCGGGGGTGCGGTCCACGTCACCGAGCTCAGGCCGCTGGCTTCCGCGAGGGTGATCTGGTTGCCGGAGGTACCGGAGACCGTTGCAGTAAAGCACTGTCCCTGCATGCTTGAAACCAGCGCAGTGAGCACCTGGGAAAGAGTCTGCCCAACGACGGCCTGGGCCGTATACGAGGTCCCGTTGACGCTGACCGTAAACACGTCGCCCGTGAGCGGCATACCGGCGAAGGTCAGCACAGCGGTCGGAGTATCCTCGCCGACTGTAATCAACCCATTGCTGGTCGTGACTGTCCCGCTGTTGTTCGTCACTGTCCCACTGCCCAGAGCAATGTTCAGAGGGTCGCTGGCGGCTGAAAAATCCAGAGTGTCATTGGTTGGGATCTGGCCGCTGGATGCCTGATATTCCTGGATACTAGTGGCGGATTCCCAATTGTCCGGCAGGCTGAAGGTCTGGTTGTACCCGCCCTGGATGGTGTTCGTCCCGGCACCCGCGATCACCGCCGCGATGTTTGCGAAGGTGGCGCTGCTTGCTGAGACGCCGGTCGCGCTGTCGCCGGCGATATTCACGAATACGGCGCTGCTGGCGCTAGTGCTGCTGAAGAGCGCGTAATCGAGCGTGCCACCGCCTTTGTTGTTCTCGGTGATGGTGGCATCTATGTTATTGGCCACCGCGATCGGATTGATAACAAAGCGGTCCGTAGCGTCGCCGCTCAGCGTATCGGTTCCCGTGCCCTCGTACAAAACGTTGGCGCTTCCGGTGGCTCCGCCCTGCAGCGTGTCGTTTCCGCTGCTTGCATAGAGGATGTTGTTGCTCGTAGCTCCGCCGCCCTGCAGCGTGTCATTCCCGCTGCCTGCGGTCAGCGTATTGTTGCCCGTGCCGCCGATGACGTCGTTGATGCCGCTGATGCCGCTTGTACCCGTCGCCGTACCGTTGGCCAAGTTGACCGTCACATCATCGGTGTAAGCGGAGTAGTCGAGTGTGTCGGTGGTGTTGCTTCCGTTGTTGCCCTCCAGCGTCCCAGCCAAGGTCGCGCCCGCGGCAAAGACGAAGTCGTTGTTACCCGAGCCACCGTCAATCGCCTGAACGTTATTGGCCGTAATCACGCCATTCGCATCAGCCGAATCGGCAACCGTAACTGAACTCGGGCCGATGTTCACTGTGAGGTTGCCGGAGTTGCCGGCCAGGTTGAGAGTGTTCGCGGGCTGCGCGAAGGTGTTACCAATGCCGGTGATCGAGCTGATGGTGAGGGCCGCTCCGCCGGGCGTGCTGGAGAGGGTGACATACCCGGTCTGATCTCCATTGCTGTCCAGCATCTCGGTGACGTAATAGGTCTCACCGCTGGTGAGATTGCCGCTGGAAGTCGTGATCGAGGAGCCGGCGGCGGCGTTGTAGATAATCCCCTGGCCAGTCACGAAACTGTTGGAACCCACGTAGATCTCGTTCCCGCTACTGCTCGGGAGCGTGGCCTGCTGAATCTGCAGGCCGGAGCTTTGGACCAGGGTATTGTTCGAGCCGGTGAAGGAGGTAAGGGAAATGGGCGCTCCGCTGGCCGTGCTGGAGAGCGTGACATACCCGGTCTGATCTCCGTTGTCGTCCACCATCTCGGTGACGTAATACGTCGAACCGCTGGTGAGGCCACCCATCGAAGAGCCCGCGCCGGCGTTGTAGACCACCGTCTGCCCGCTGCTGAAGCCATTCGTTCCCAGGTAGATCTGGGTGTTGACGTTCAGCTCGGGGTTGACCTGCATGATTTGCGCGGAATCCGCGACCGAAACGAATGTGTTGTTCACGCCGGTGACGGTGCCAATCTGGATCGCGTTTCCATTGGCACTGTTGGAAAGAGTGATCCAGCCCGTATCGCTGCCGCTGCCGTCGGTTACCTCTGTCACGTAATACGTTGCGCCGCTGGTGAGATTACCGGTGGAAGTAGTGATCCCTCCATTGGCAACGCTGGTATCGGCCTGGAAGTACACCTCATCGCCGGTGGAGAAGTTATTTGAGCCCACATAGATCTGGGTGTTGCTGCTGTTCACCGAGGTGACGGTCTGCACAGCCTGCAGCGTATTGTTCGCTCCGGTGATCGAGCTCAGGGCAATTGCGTTCCCGTTCGGGGTGCTCGAGAGGGTAATCCAGCCGGTATTGTTGAGGTTGCCGTCAACCACCTCGTTCACGTAATAAGTGGCTCCGCTGGAAAGACCGCCGATGCCTCCATTGGCGACGCTCGTATCGGCTTGGAAGACAATCGTCTGCCCGGTGGTGAAAGTGTTTGCGCCGATGTAGAGCTCGTTGTTGCTGACCGCCGTCGCCGTGGTGGCGCCCGTGCTTCCCGGCTCATTGATCGTGACGTTGCCCCAGTCGTCGGAGGCAACATTGAAGATGTCGCCATCACCATGGCCGGTAAAGATCTCCGTACCCGTGCCCGCGGTGAACGTATTGGCCCCGGCTCCGCCGTTGACGTTTTGTATGTTGCTGATTCTTCCGGCGACTCCGGTCGCCGTCCCGTTGGCCAGATTGACCGTTACACCGGACGAGTACGCTGAGTAGTCGAGGGTGTTCGTTCCGCCGGCACCGCCGTTGATGCTGCCGGCAAAGGTCGCGCCGTTTTGGAAGACGTACGTGTTGTTGCCCGAGCCGCCGATGATCTCCTCGACGTTCGCGTTGGCGATCAGCTTATCGCTTCCAGTTGAGTCCGTGACCTCGATCGTACCGTTGGCCTGGAAGGTCACCGTCAGGTTGGAGGTGACGTTTGAGAGATTGAGGACATCCGTTCCCGAACTCGCATTCTCGGTAACGTTGTCGGAGCCCCAGTTGTCGCCGAAGTTGAAGGTGTCGCTGCCGGAGTTTCCGGTGAAGGCATTCTTGCCGGGGTTGCCCGTCAGCGTAATACCAGCCGCGCCGCCGATCACATTGGCGAAGTCGGAGATGCCACCCGTCACACCGGTCGCCGTTCCCTTGTTCGACGGCGTGCTGTCGGAGAGCCCGGCCGAGAGATTCACCGCAACGGCTGTGTTCGTATAGGCAGAGTAGTCGATCGTATTCGAACTGCCGGTGCCACCATCAATTCCATCAGTGCCATTGAACGTTGCGCCATCTGCAGCAAACTTGAGCGTATTGTCGCCCGAGCCGCCGATGACCCCTTCGGTGCTCGATCCGGCGATGATGGTGTAACTCCCGTCCGTCGTCGTAACCGAGCCGTCGGAGTTGACGGTCATGGTCAGATCGCCCTTTAGCTTGGCGAAGCTGAGCACGCCATTCAAATCGGAGATTGTCGCTGGGCTGCCAGAGTCCTCGATGGTGACATAGCTGAAGCCGCTGACGCAGCCCGTCACGCCAGTCACCGCCCCCGTGGCCAGATTCACGCTCACGGCACTGGTGTAATTCGAGTAGTCGAGAGTGTTTCCTCCTCCGCTCCCGGCATCAATCTCACCGGCAAACGTGGCGTTGTTTTTCGCGAACGTAACGATGTTCGCACCCGAGCCGCCGACGATCTTTGTCGTGCCCGAGCCGGCGATGATCGTATTGCTTCCGTCCGTGGTGGAAACCGTGTGATCGGCGTTGACGGTCATGGTGAGCGAGGCGCGCACCTGTGAGAAGCTGAGAACGCCTGCCGAATCAGTGAGCGTTTCCGGAGTCTTGTCGTTGGCCAGAACAAAATCGCTGACGTTGGTGAAGCTCAGCGTGCCAGCCGCCGTGGTGGCCGTGTCCATGGCCAAGTTGAGCGTTACAGCGCTCGCGTAGGCCGTATAGTCGAGGGTATTGGTTTCACTTGCGTTGCAGTGGATCTGCGTGATACCCGAGCCGGAGGTGACGGTGTTGCTTCCGTCTGAAACTGAGATAGTGCCGTCGGCGTTGACGGAGGCGGTAAGGTTCGCGGTGAGCTGCGAAACGTCGAACAGGTTCGCCGTTGCGGAGACCGTCTCTGACTTGCCGCCTTCGCTCAGAACAACATTCGTGATATTGCTGACGCCCTTCGTCCCGGTCGCAGTCTGCGTGGCCAAGTTCACCGTCGCCCCCGCCCCGTAGGACGAATAGTCGAGTGTGTTGGTGCCACTGCCGCCGATGATGGTGCCGCTGAAGCTGGCGCCCGATTGGAAGACAAAGGTATTGCTGCCCGAGCCGCCGATCAGTTCCTGAATGTTGGAGGTCGCCGAGAGCGTGTCGCCGTTGCTGTCGGTCACCGAGACCGATCCATCGGACTTGATGGTGAAGGTGAGGTTCGAGGTGACGGCCGAAAAGTCCAGGACGCTGGTCCCGCCCGACCCCGTTTCCGTCACCGTGTCACTTCCCCAGCCGTTTTCGAAGATGAAGCGGTCGTTCCCGCTGGTGCCAGTCAGAGTCGCATTCGGAGAGGACGGGGAGGCGACATAGTCAGCGAGAAGATAGGAGTAGTCTTGGGTGATGCTCGAGCCAAGAAGGGCAGCCGATGCGATCGCCCCGGTAGTGTAGCCGAGCGACCAGGTGCCGCCTGCGGCCGACGAGCCGACGTCCTGCGTCGCCGCCGCCACATTCGCTCCGGTCAGAGCGGCCAACTGCTGCACAAACCCGGTGCCCGCGCTGCTGCCGGCAACATCGCAGCCGTACAGAACGATGTCCGCGTTGGAGGAAAGCGAGCTCTTCCACTGCGAAATTTCCGCGGAGTATTGCACCAGATCGCTCTCGCTCAGCTGCGTCGTCCCCACGGTGATCAGGCCGGCTGCGCCGTGCGAAAGAATATCCACCGCACAGACGTTCTTGAAATACGAGAGCGTCTGCGTGATCTGATCCACGCCGTTCTGCTGCGCGTTCAGAATCACAACCACCAGTTGGTCCGTGCCGGCGCTGGCCGCGGCCAGGGACTGGTCGCCCGATCCCGTGCCGCTTTGCCCGTTCAGATTCACAACGGTCGCGCTTTGCCTGGATTGCTCCGCCGATTGGACAAGATTCGACACCAGCTGGGAGTAATCGGTCACGCTCGGATCAACAAACACCACTCTGGTCCCGGACGAGCTCTGGGGCCCGGTGGTAGACGTGGACACGGTGCTGCCGCTTCCATGGGTGAGGTCGCTCCGGTGCAGCGTCGAGTAGTACGCCGGGAACGAATTCTCTTGCCCCTTCGTCTGGGCCACCGATTTGAGCCACGGTGTGCTGCGCGAGGACTTGGAACTCGGGCGCATGAATTCGAGGATGGCCTGCTTCTGGGCCTGCTGTTGAGCCTGCGCGTCGGACCGGACATGGTTCATCAAGAAAAGCTTGTGGTCCGTCGGAGCGACAACCGCGTGCAGGGGAGGGACACACATGGTTGCCGCCGGCATGATGCGCTTCTCAAGCATCTCGAAACGCATCGCGCGACGTTCGCGTTGTTCGTGCCACATGGCAAGCTTCTTTGCCCGGAAGATTTCTTTGAGACTTTTCAACATGGCTGCATCCTCACTCTTGGCGGGACGGGTATTGCATTATTCAGCAAGCCAACTGTTTATCGCGATGAGATCATCCTCGGACAAGGTGCCCACCGCTCTCTTTAGTTCCAGCGTGTTCATAATGTAGTCGTACCGGCTCAGCGAGAAATCGCGCCGGTAAAGGTAGAGGTCTCTGGCCGCGTCCAAAACCGCGAGGCTGGTGTAAACGCCCGATTTGTAGCCCCGCTCCTTCGCGCTGTAGAGTTCCGTCTGCGAATCAATGGACTGCTTCAAGGCCTCGGCCCGGCTGATTGCCGTCTTCACTCCTGAAAAAGCGGTCGCGACCTTCAAAATCACGTCGCGTTTCTGCTGTTCCAGCACCTCGACACTCACCTGGTAGCGGTCTTTCGCCTCGCGCGTCTTCGACGAGGTAGCGCGATCGAAGATCGGCACGTCAATATTGATCGCCACACTTCCTGTGTCAACGGTGGCACCGCCGCCGTAAAGAGACCCGCCCATGTTGTTCTGGCCCCACTGCCCCACCACGCTGGCGGTCGGCAGGTAGGCGGCCTTCTGGATGGTGATCTGCTGGCGAGCCTTTGCCGTGTCAAACTGGCGGCTCTTCAGCTCAAGGCTTTTTTCAAGCCCAGCTTTCGTCCAGTCCTCTACTGTCGCCGGATCGGGCATGACCAGCGGAAGGTCGTCCTTGAACCGATTCACACTGGAAACAGGCCGTCCGGTCATGCTGGCAATGGCTTGGAGCGCGTTCTGGTACTCGTTTTCAGATTTCACGAGGCTCGCTTCGACAGAAGCCAGCCGCGCCTTGGCGTCATAGACGTCCGTATTGGGAGCGAGGCCGCCCTTGAAACGCATCCCCGCCCGCTCGGCGAAGGCCTCCACGCCCTTCTTTTCTTCCTTCGCGTAAGCAATGTTGTCGGCAGCCGTCTGGGCTGCCACGTACGCCTTGGCAACTCGAATCGTGAGGTCCTGCTTCGCGATTTGGAAATTAACGTCCGCCTGCTTCGAAAGCTCTCTTGACTGGCGCAACTGCACGAACAGAGGGTACCGGAAAAGCGGCACGTTCAGCGTCGGGCCAAAGGTGGTTGACAGGTAAGTGGACTGCCCGTTGACGAAAACCTTGTTTTCGCTGTTGACGACGTTCTGGTTTGTCTCGGTGATGTTCGACTGGAAGTCAGCGTTGGGCCAGAAAGCCGCCTTCGCCTGTTTGAGGCTCTCCTTTTGAGCCAGTCGCTCGAACGCGGCACCCTTATACTGCGGGTCCTTGTCGATCGCAAGCTGGTACAACTGGATCAGATCCTCTCCCCAAGCGACGGCGGGCTGGAAGACAATTGCGAACGTCATGCAGAAGATCCAAAAGGCTCCGAATGCCTTCTTCATCAAGAAGCTCCTTTTCAACGAGGACTCGCTATCATTCTTAAGAATTAATCCCGGGGCGGAGGGGACCGAGGATGCGGATGAGGTTACAAGCAGCGGCAAAACGATAGAGTGATTGCGGAACGTTCGCATCCCGGCCTCCCCTGATTTTGAGCTCGGCGGAACGAATCGCCCAACAACGACAGCAAAGCCCAGCTTCTACGGCATAACACACAGTAGCGGCGCCCGCGGCGCATTAGCTCGCGGTCTGTCTGACTACTACTTCTGGGCAAAAGCGAATGGTCTGCTACTCGGGAGTGGGTTTGCAAGCAAAACTGCATCCATGAGACGAATGCTTTCCCAATTTAGGATTCGCCGTGCAGTAGAGATCGGTCCGATTCTGTTCCCACAACCTAGTCCCAAAAAAATGCGGAGTAAATAGGTGATTTAGAACTCGACATAGATATAGCCCCTTGCTAAGGTGAAAAAGCGGTCGAGTGAAATTCTGGCCGCGTCATCTGTTTCTGTCGGGAGTCGGTTGTATAACCATTTACCTTAGGAGACATTCGTGGCCGAGAACGCATCGCAACAGGTTAAGGTTCGTTGGGAAAACACCAGCATACAGAGCGTTTACTCAAACGTTTGCAATGTCGCGGGAACTCGCGAGGAGATCGTTCTTCTCTTCGGCATGAATCAGGCGTTCAACGCGACGGAAAATGAAATGACCATCCAGCTTTCGAACCGGATCGTCATGAGCCCGTTTGTCGCCAAGCGGCTCGCGTTGCTTCTCAACAACGTCGTGGCCGACTACGAAAGCAAGTACGGAGGTCTGGACAAGTAGGAAATCGCAAGGAGGCCGAGCGCGAGCTTCCGAAATCCAGGTGCAATGCTTTTGAATTCAGCCGAGCGCTGCGGGCGGGGTATGAAGTTCGCCCTGCGCCCGAAATCTCACAGCAGCGCCATAGAAAGTGCTGAGTCAAGATATTTATTGTGCCAAATTGGACAATTAAGCGCCAACCTACATCGCCCGTCAGTAATCGGCTTTGGGATCACGAAATCAAGAAACGTCGACTGCGCCTTGCCCATGTGACCTCTCTGTCATAGGCCGAGAATTCCGACAAAACGCAGTCGCCCAGGCCTCTGTGAAATCAAAACTCCGTCGCCTGGATCGTTATAACACCGCAAGGCGCTTCTCCTTCGATCTGGGTTACAGGTGGCTCGCAGGTAGGAACTTATAATGTTGATGACAGCGTCGGCAGCGGCAGCAGCGTTGTAGCCAAACACGTTTCCCGAAAAGCTATTGAACGCAAAGAACTACAACTTTGCCCTACCAGACGTGACAGGCATTCTGCGGAACCATCGCATCGCCCGTCTTGCAGCCAAAAGCCTTGGGAAACTCCGGCGAATTCAGCACCGTACCAATCACGCGGAACTTGCCCGGTGAGTGCGGATCAATCAGTGCCAGCTCACGAGAGCGCTGCGGGGTAATGTTCTCGCACCACACCTGACCGAAGCCAATGAAGAATCGCTACTCCGGGGTGAAGCCGTCGATCTTCTCGCCAGCCTTTGGGCCAAGTTGGCGGGTCATGGCCATGTACGCCAGCTTCAGTCCGCCGTTGTCTGCCGTGTTTTCGCCCAGAGTCAGTTTGCCGTTCAGGTGAACCTCTCCCTTGTCGTCCTTCACGGAGACAAAGTTGGAGTACTCGTCGGCAACGCAAGCCGCACGCCGTTCGAACTCCGGCCCATCGTTCGGCCCCCACCAGTTGGTGATGTTGCCGTCTCCATCGAACTTGCGGCCCTGGTCGTCAAAGCCGTGGGTCAGTTCATGGCCAATCACCATGCCGATGCCGCCGTAATTCACCGGCTCATCCACCTTGGCACTGAAGAACGGAGGCTGCAGAATTCCGGCTGGGAAGTTAATGTTGTTCTCACTTGAACTATAGTAGGCATTCACCGTAGGAGGCGTCATGCCCCACTCGGCCTTGTCCACCGGCTGGCCCAGCTTGGCAAGTTCGCGCTTCTGCTCAAATATGCTGGCTGCTCGCGCATTGCCGACAAAATCGTCAGCCTTGATCACGACCTTGCTGTAATCCTTCCACTTGGCCGGATAGCCGATTTTGTTGCTAACCTTGGCGAGTTTGGCCTCGGCGGTCTTCTTGGTCTCCAGGCTCATCCACTCCAGACTCTGAATGTCTTTGCCCATGGACTGCTCGATGGCGGCCACCAGCACATCCATCCGCTCTTTGGCTTCTTTCGGGAACGCCTTGGCGACGTAGATCGGGCCGAGCCCTTCACCACGCGTCAGCGCAAATACGTCTTCCAATCCTCAATCGACTCGGAGTTCAGCAGCCCACTGAATTTCGAGAATCGTAATGGGTCTTAACAATTTTCCGGATTGTAGAACCCTCGCGCGGCGGATGGCAATGCGAACGGGCGGGGAGGCTATCTACTCTGAGCGAGCCGGAATTCTCCTGGCATACCAAGTCACGGCGATACCGAAGGCGGCCGCGAACAGGCCCACAAAAGCGTCCGGTAGATATGGTCCTGCAGCAATCAATGCAACTGCGTAGGCTCCGCTGAACATAGCCAAGGTACCCAACACCGTTACGAACTTCTGAGCGGCAGGTTGATTTGCCAAGTCGCCATAAAAAAGCGACTTGCGTGGGTGCCGATAGATCCACCATCCCAGGTAAACCACCGCGAGGGCCGTTCCAAGCTGCAACAGAAATCTTTGCGTATCTCCCATACTTGCTTTCGCCTTAGAAGACGTGCAGCTTAATGCTCAAGTACTTCTTCGGATCCTGCCGAATTGCCGTCACCAGGCCACGACTCTCCACCAGCATTTTGTCGGCGTTGTCGTAGAGCGATGGGTCCTTCAGCAATCTGCCAGCCGTACCGTGACCGGCTTGCAATTCGCTGGAGATGGTCGAGAGATTTGTGACCAGCAGGTCCAGCTTCTTCGCAAATTCCGGGTCTTTGGCAAACTTGCCCAGTCCGCCTTCGCCGCGATTGATACCATCCATCAACTGATTTGCCTTCGCCAACGTCTGGTTCGCATTGTCATAGAGCGATGGATCGCGAATCAATTTGCCGATGGTTCCATTGCCACTGTTCACGTTATCGGCGATTGTGTTCAGTTTGTCGATGGTCGCGTTGGCGCGGGTGTACAAAGTGTCGTCGGTTACCAATTTACCCAAGCTGCCACGGCCATTATTAATATCGCTGAGCAACCCATTCACCTGGGCGACCGAGCTGTTCAAGTTGTTATAAAGCTGCTTGTCGTAGATCAGTTTTCCAACCGAACCCTTCTGATCTTCCACCGCAGTTACGATGCGATCAAGGCGGGAGACCAGAATGCTTACATTCTGTAATGTGGATTGCGAGGAGCGCACCACGTCCTGAAGATCCGGAACATCCTGGGACTGCAACTCGGAGTTGTTCGGGGCAACCGCTCCCTGGGCGTGTGTCGAATCGATATCGATGAAGGTCTCCCCCAGCACTCCAGACGTGGAAAGCAATACCTTGGAGTCGGTGTGGATGAATGGCTGGAACTTCGCATTCACCTTCATCACGATCTCCACCGGCGTCGCGCCTTTCTCACCCTTGTGGTCAACAATCTGGATACGCTCAACGTTACCGATATCAACGCTCTGCAGTCGCACCGGTGCGCCGGTACGCAGTCCTCCTGCATTGTCGGTGTAGGCGATGATGCGCATCGTCGGCGTAAAGAAGCCAGTGGTACCGCTCATCAAAAAGACGAGGAACGCGAGAACCACCGCGGCAAAGACAACGGTCAGCCCAACCCTGAGCTGAGACCAACGAAGTTGCTTTTGACTAGGCACGGTCTCTCCAATCGCAACTGAGTCGAATCATAACAAACCTGCCGGGAACTTTACTTGCGCAAGGACTTCGAACTCTCTCACCCGGCCTCCAGCACCACTTGTGCCATGGCCATGCTCTTGATGTGGGTGATCGAAACCAACGCCCGCTTCACGCCAAGTTCATCGGCAATCTGGCGCGCGGCTCCGTGGAAGAGAATGACCGGTTGTCCGCTGGCCGCCCGCACAACCTCGAAATCGCGCCATGTCACGCCACGCCGCCATCCGGTACCGATTGCCTTCATCGCCGCCTCTTTTGCGGCAAAGCGTCCCGCAAAGCGCTCCATGCGGTTCACCTTGGATTCGCAGTACGTGCGCTCGGCCGATGTGTAGATGCGCGTTAAAAAGCGTTCGCCATGCCGCGCAATCGCCGCCTCCATCCGATCAACTTCGCACAGATCCACGCCAATGCCCACAATCATGCTTCCCAGCCTACACCGAACGCGCTACTCCGCGCAGGAGCTTAGAACAGTATGATGCGTAGTGAAGGAACGGATGTGCGGATGAGAAAACATCCTGGGCGCTCGACACGGCTTTTCTATCCAACTTCCACCAGTCCATACCGGCGGTTCCAGTGGGCCCTCAAGTACTGCACGGCCACTCGCTTTTCTTCCCCGGAAATCTCTTTGGTTTCATCTTCCAGCAAGCCGCGCGCCTCCCGCTTAGCCAGCTCCAGCAGATTGCGGTCGCGGATCAGGTTCGCTACCCGCAGGCTCGGCATACCTGCTTGCTTGGTGCCGAAGAATTCGCCGGGACCGCGCAATTCCAGGTCTTTTTCCGCAATCTCGAAGCCGTCGCTGCTGCGAACCATGGTGTCGAGCCGTTGCTGTGCTTCTTCGCTGATTTTGCCGCCCGTCATCAATACGCAGTAGGACTTCTGCCCTCCGCGGCCAATGCGTCCGCGCAACTGGTGCATTTGCGAGAGTCCGAAGCGTTCCGCGTGTTCGATCACCATCACCGAAGCGTTCGGAACGTCCACGCCCACTTCAACCACGGTGGTTGCAACCAGGATGTGCAGTTCTCCGGCCTTGAAGCGCCGCATGATTTCGTCTTTCTCGTCGGCGCTCATGCGTCCGTGCAGCAACCCTAGTTTCAATTGCGGAAAAACTGTCTTGCGCAGCTCGTCGTACATTTTGATGGCTGCCTTCAAGCCCGTATCTTTTTCACTTTCCTCAATCACGGGATAGACGACGAAGGACTGTTGTCCGCCAGAAACCATTTTGCGCACAAACTCCCAAACCTCCGCAGCGCGCTCGTCCCCCACTACCCGGGTGCTCACCGGAGTACGTCCCGGCGGCAGTTCGTCTATGACGCTCACGTCAAGGTCTCCGTAGAGAGTCAGGGCCAGCGTGCGCGGAATTGGAGTTGCCGTCATCACCAGAACGTCGGGCTGAACATCGCTGTTTTTTCGCATCAACTTCATGCGTTGCATCACACCAAAGCGGTGCTGCTCATCGACGATTACCAGCCCGAGGCGTTCGAATTCTACTTTGTCTTCCAGCAATGCATGAGTGCCGATCACCATCTGCGCGTCGCCGCGCGCCACGTGGCTGCGGATGGCTCGTTTGCGCTGCTCTTCAAGCGAGCCGGTCAGTAACACCACCCGGTAGCCTGCAGGTTCCAGAATGGTGCGCGCAGAGAGATAATGTTGGGTTGCGAGAATCTCAGTCGGGGCCATCATGGCCACTTGGTAGCCATTTTCCATCGCCACGATGGCAGCTTCAAAAGCAACAATCGTTTTGCCCGAGCCTACGTCGCCTTGCAACAAGCGCCGCATCGGCGAGAGGCGGCCCATGTCTCCCGCGATTTCCCTTAGCGCCTGTTTCTGCGCCTGGGTGGGATGGAAAGGAAGCACCCGCTTCAGCGCCGTCCGCACCTGGTTGCTGATCTCAAAGCCGATGCCTGGCTGCATTCGCGCTTTGCGCCGCTTCAACTCCAGTCCTAGCTCCAGGAAAAACAGCTCCTCGAAAATCAACCGCTGATGCGCCGGGGTTCGCGCCGACTGCAACTCCGCGAAGCTCTCCCCCGCATCGGGCCAATGCACGTTCCAGAAGGCCTCTGCCCGCGGAATCAGCCCGAGCCTGCCGCGAATCGCCGCAGGAATCGCGTCGGAAACCTCCTCCGGCATCTGCTCCAGTGCCCCGCGAATCACCCGCCGAAACCACCGTGCATTGAGCTTTCCTGCCGCCTCGTAAATCGGAACGATGCGTCCGATTTCGAGCGACTGGAAATGCTTCTGTTCCTCGCTCTCGGGAACCGCTTCGCCGTCCTCGGGAGGTTCATGCAAAATCTCAAATTGCGGTTGCAGCATCTGCAACCCACCACGCCCGAAGTTTGAAAACTCAACTTTTCCGTAGAGCGCCACCAATGCACCCGGCTTAAACTTCCCTTCCAGGTAGCCGCCGCGAAACCAGAGGCACTTGAGTTTGCTGCGACCCTGTCCGGCTGTCATTTCAAAGATCGGCATCCGCTTGGTTTTGAACAGTCCGCTGGTGCGGACCTCGGCGATGACCGAGGCCATCTCCCCTGGCTGCAACTGCTCGATCGTGCGCGGATTGATGCGATCTTCGTAGCGAAATGGAAGGTAATACAGGAGGTCTTCGAGGGTATGGATTCCCTTGACGGCGAGGGTCTCTGCCGCGCGAGGGCCAACCCCCTTCAAAAGCTTGGCTTCTGTTTGCAACTCCTTCATTATTGGCATGATACAGCATCCCTGGCTATGCCCGTCCCACTTCCGGAGCTACCGGTTGCCAACTTTTCCCTCCCCGAAAGCGTCAAAATAACTGCGCCGAAAACTTCTCGGGATCGCTGGCGGCAATATTGTTCGGCAATGCCCATTACTTTGCCTGCTCACGTTTCCTACCACCGGCAGTTCGCCACAAGGCCGCAGGGTTCGATCTGGGGTTGGTGGCCAATTTCTGATTTCGACTTTTCGTAACGGGAATTTTGGAACTTTGGTACCGGTACAAAAAAACCCTTGCGCCGCGCGCGTTAATATAAGATTGTAGAGCCCCTCCCCCTAGCACGTCGTCCTTAGGCTATTTTATGCAACGGATTGCTATCCTTTACGACGCCAGTCAGGCGGTACTATCCACCTTCGATCTCGACGAGGTCCTGAATCAGGTTCTCGCCATCGTCCACGACTACTTTCATCTGCAAAATGGCAGCATCATGCTGCTCGATGAAGCCTCGCAGGAGCTGACAATTCGCGCTCGTTTCGGCGATGGCGATCTGACTGAGAGCTTCTCGGTTCCGTTTGGCAAGGGCATCACCGGAGCTGCCGCCAAAGCACGGCGCCCAATTTATTCTCCCAATGTGCTTACTGACCCGCGTTATATCGCGGGCATCCCCGGCACCCGCTCCGAGCTTGCAGTCCCGCTGATGGTTCGCGATGAGGTGGTCGGCGTGCTCGACTGCCAAAGCAACCTGCCGGATTTTTTTGACAACGAGACGGTGGATCTTCTCACGCTTTTTGCTACCCAGGCATCCATCGGTCTACAGAACGCCAAGCTCTACTCCCTGCTGCAGCGCCGCGCGGCTCAGCTGGAGGCCATCAACGCCATTGCCAAGCGCACCACGGTAGAGCTTGATCTCAAGGAATTACTCGACCGGCTCTGCGCCCAACTGCCGCAGTCGTTTTCGGTGGAGCACGTTTCTATCTTCCTTCGTGACGAGGACGGCAATCTCGTGCTGCGCGCGCAGCATGGCGCTCTGCCGGTGCGGCTCAAACTGGGGGACGTGCTTCCCACAGGCTACCCTTGCACCATCTCCGGCGTGGGGCATAGTCCGTATTCCGGCGATCCCTCTCAATGCGCTGCTCGCTGTTTTCCCACCGCGCGCGAAGAGGTCTGCCTACCACTGGTTTCGTTCGGCGAAAACATCGGACTCTTGGTCTGCGCCACCACGCAAAGCAAGCAGTTTCTAGCCAACGACATTCAAGCGCTCGAATCCGTGGCTGACATTCTGGCCACTGCGACCCAAAACGCTCGATATGTGGAAGGGGTTCGCCAGCTCGCATACCGTGACGGCCTCACTGGCGTTTTCAACCGCCGCTATTTCGAGTCGCGCATGATCGACGAGGTTACTCGCGCCGCACGCTATGGCGGCGGAGTCAGCGTCCTCATGATCGATCTCGATCACTTCAAGAGAATTAACGATGATTTCGGACACATGCTGGGCGACGACGTTCTGCGGGCGGTTTCCGCGATCTTCGTTCGCCAGTTGCGCAAAGTCGATGTGGTGTGCCGCTACGGCGGTGAGGAATTTGCCATCGTCCTGCCCGCCACCCAGGGAACCAGCGCCGCCGCCGTTGCTGATAAGCTCCGCTGCGCCATAGCAAACAATCAATTTCCAGGAGTCCCTTACCCAGTTACCGTCAGCATCGGCGTGGCAGAGTTTCCCGGCAACGGCATCACCCGTGACGATGTTGTCCGCGCTGCCGACGCCGCGCTTTATGAGGCCAAGGAAGCCGGCCGGAACCAGGTCTGCCTCGCCTCGACCACCACAAACGCGGCCATCGCGGGCAATGAATAGCTCGCTGGCGTTGACATCGCGCTGCTGGGCGTCTTACCCTTCTTCAGGGAAGTTATTCGCTGCGCCTTCCAGCCCATTTTGAGCGTCTAATAAACAATATGTCTTTCCGTTCGCATTTGCGCTTTCACGCTGCCCTGCAGCTTTCGCTCGCACTGGAGAGCGCCGAGGAGACCCTCGTCGGCGGCCAGGCCGTCCTGGAAGGCGTGATGATGCGCGCCCCGCACGCCTGGGGCATTGCCATTCGCAAGCCGGACGGAGAACTGGCCATTCATTCCGAGCCCCTCGCCAAGCCCAGCGACAAGAGTCCTTGGAAGGCTTGGCCTTTCATTCGCGGCATCGTCACACTTGGGTCGGCGATGGTTCTCGGGTTCAAGGCTCTGCGCTATTCGGCGGACGTGGCCCTGGAAGACGAGAAAACGGCAAGCGGAGAAAAGCTTGAGATGAGCGGCTGGGTTGCCGGACTCAATATCGCGCTCTCGCTTGGCTTCTTCATCTTCATGTACAAGTTCCTGCCTTTTGCGGCTACGCGCTCGCTGCGTCACCTGTATCCCCAAACCGGCAACTCCGCGCTCTTTGCCTTGGTTGAGGGCGTCATCCGCCTCGCCATCTTCCTCGGATTCATCTGGCTTACCTCGCGCTGGCAGGATATTCGCCGGGTCTACGAGTACCACGGGGCCGAGCACAAGACCGTCTTCGCCTTTGAGAATCATGACCCGCTCACCGCAGCCGCCGTGCAGCGCTATTCGACGTACCATCCGCGCTGCGGCACCAGCTTCCTGATGACGGTCATGATCATCTCTATCGCGGTCTACGCGTTAGTTCCAGTGCATGGATTCTGGGCCGGCTTTGCCGCGCGCATCGTCCTGCTCCCGGTGATCGCCGGCGGTTCCTATGAAATCATCCGCTATGCGGCTAAGAGGCGCTCCTCGCTATTTGCGATGATGACGGCTCCGGGACTCTGGCTGCAGCGCATCACCACCCAGCCGCCGGACGACACGCAGGTTGAGTGCGCCATCGTCGCGCTTCATCACGCCATGCAGTTGGAAGCAAAGCAGGGCGGAGAGTTGGTAATCGCATGATGCCCGCCAAAGTAACGCTGACCGCCGCGATGCTTACTGCGCAAGCCCACCTTTAGCGGCGCTTGCGGTAGTTTGCCCCCTTCGTCTTCATTTAACCCAAGTTTATGTGTCCGGCTGCGGCGTGATCTTACCGTGCGGCCTGAAAGTTCAGGAACGTATGTTTGACCGTTTAGCTCAAATCGAGGCGCGCTGGAAAGAGCTCAATGATGTGCTCGCCGCGCCAGAGACCGCCAATGATTCGGCTCAGTACCAGAAAACTGCCAAGGCTCAGGGCGAACTCGCTCCAATCGTAGAAAAATATTACGAGTACAAGAAGCTTCAGCGTGGAATCAACGACTCGCGCGCCATGCTCGAAGGCGAAACCGATCCTGACATGATCGCCTACGCGCAGGAGGAGTTGCACACCCTCGAACAGCAGCTCGCCACCAGCCTGGAAGAGCTTAAGGTGCTTCTCCTGCCCAAGGATCCGAACGACGAAAAGAACGTTGTCCTTGAAATTCGCGCCGGAACCGGAGGCGATGAAGCAACCCTGTTTGCCGCCGAAATCTTTCGCATGTACATGCGCTACGCTGAGTCGCGTCACTGGAAGGTGGATGTGATGTCCAACTCGGAATCCTCGGTCGGCGGCCTCAAGGAAGTCATCGCCATCATCGAGGGTAAGCGCGTTTACTCGCAGCTTAAATATGAAAGCGGAGTGCATCGCGTGCAGCGCGTTCCAGAGACGGAAACTCAGGGCCGGGTCCACACCTCGGCCATTACCGTAGCCGTGCTTCCGGAAGCCGAAGACGTGGACATCAAGATCGAAGCCAAAGACATCCGCATCGACACTTTCTGCTCCTCCGGTCCTGGCGGCCAGTCGGTGAACACCACGTATTCCGCAGTCCGCATCACTCACCTGCCCACCATGACCGTGGTCAGTTGCCAAGATGAAAAATCGCAGATCAAGAATCGTGAAAAAGGAATGCGCGTCCTGCGCTCACGCCTCTATGAACTCGAGCAGGCCAAGCAGCAGGAGGCAGTTGCCAAGGAGCGCCGTTCGCAGGTCGGTACCGGGGATCGCAGCGAAAAAATCCGCACCTACAATTTCCCCCAGAACCGCGTCAGCGACCACCGCATCGGTCTAACCGTTCACCAGTTGGACCAGGTCATGGAAGGCAAGCTCCAGCCCTTCGTCGATGCCCTGATCACCCACTTCCAGGCTGAAAAGTTGAAGGGGGAAACGGTAAACGCGTAAGGCCGGAGGCCGCACTGGGAGTGTCGTTCTCACTGGAAGAGTCATCCCTACTGAAGGTGTCATCCTGACCGAAGGGAAGGATCCCAGCACCGCTCAAATCTCCTGTACGGCTCCAAGCTTCTCGGCCAGTTATCGACTTTTCGGGCCGGTGTGACTGTCCGAAGTGCCTCTGCGCCGGTTCTGGATATTTGAGCGGCGCTGGGATTCCTTGCTACGCTTCGGAATGGCGCCCCATGGAAATGACACCCTGTCGGAAGAATACCTTTGAAAACCATCAACACCCTGCGGGTGCTTCTGTCTTCGTTCCACGACGTACAATGATCTCGTGCAACTCCGCCAGGCAATTCACGCGGCCATCGCCCAACTTGAAGCCGCAGATATCGATGCACCGCGCATTAGCGCCGAGGTCCTAGTCTTTCACGTCCTCGGCTGCGACCGGGCCTATCTCTTCGCGCATCCCGAGCGCGAGCTGACCCAAGCCGAGCAATCGCAGTACGACGAGTTTGTCTCCCGCCGCGCCGCTGGAGAGCCGTTGCAATATCTCACCGGACATCAGGAGTTCTGGCGCGCCGACTTTCTAGTCTCCCCAGCCGTGCTAATTCCGCGCACGGAGACCGAGCATCTCATCGAGGCAGTCTTAGATCTCGTCCACCACTTTGCCTTGGGGAGGTGCCTGAAACTTATCGACGTCGGCACAGGCTCAGGAGCCATTGCCATCACTCTCGCCCGCGAACTTCCGCAGGCTGACGTTTACGCCGTCGACCTCTCGTCGGCTGCGCTGGAAGTCGCACGGACAAACGCCCAGCGCCTCGGCGCCAATGTGCATTTTGCCCAGAGCGATGTCCTCGAAGGCATCCCCTGCGATGCCAGCTTTGACTTTGTAGTCTCCAACCCTCCGTACGTCGGACTCGACGAGGCGGACAAGGTCCAGGAGGTTGTCAAGCATTACGAGCCGCACATGGCGGTCTTTGCTGGAGAACACGGCTTCGACATAATCCGCCGTCTCATTCCTCAGGCGCACCGGGCGTTACGCCCCGAGGGTTGGCTGCTCATGGAGATTGGTTACTCACAATCACAGGCGGTCATGGCGCTGCTTGGCGGGTGGCAAAACGTTCACTCAATCCCGGATCTCGCCGGAATCCCGCGCGTTATTGCCGCCCGCAAGCCCACATAGCCGTTGGGCAAGGGCAAAACCAGCCAGCCCGGTCGATTGGCCCTACTTTTGCCAAGGCCGGGAAGGACGCTGCTCCTCGGAGATGTCGCGGTCTTTGACGCGGTCGTACTGATAGCTTCCGCTAACGCTACCGAGGCCTTCGTTGTAGAGGCTGGTGTACCCGAGCGCCTCTTTCAGTTCTTCGCTGAATCGATGGAGCCTTTCGAGGTATTCGGCGGTAGCGGCAATCTCAATCCTGCTGGTCTTGAGGAATTTCTGATAACCGCGATCAAGAAGAATGGCAGGCTCTCCGGCGACAAGGCAGGCCGGGAAGGCGGCAATGCGCGAGTTGCCGTCTTTGGCGACTTCGATTTCCGCAACGCACTGGTCCTTGGCGACCTTGTAGACGTTTCCGCCGGAAGCGGACGGAATCACTTCAAAGCCGTGCGCGATGAGCCAGTTCCGTGCGTTCTCAAAGCTCCTGGTGACGTTCTTCAATGGAGCAAAATTGGCCATCTTTCACCTCGCGAATTCGTAGCGCGCAAACTCGCCTGAGCAATAATGTCGCATAGTGGAGGTGGGTACGGCAACCGGGGGGAATACTTGCACCGGTGGTGCGGTTGATTGCCTGCCGTAACGCGGCTTCGGAGCTGGACCGGCGCTATGCAACTGCTCCCGCCGAGCTGATTGCATTGACTCCGCAAGCTGGAGGTTACGGCCTCCCACCGGGATTCCAGGCCGGTTTCCAGTCCGTATTGGCGAGCCACTGGATCGGGGAGATCATCCGTTCGATAGCGCTGGCGAGGTGCTGAAAATCGATGTGGGCAAGATCGTCCGCGGGCCGGTGATAATGGGCACCGAGCCCATAGCTGGAGACGGTTTGCGCAACGATGCCTTGTTTGGCGAATGCAAAATTGTCTGAGCGCGCGAAGAAATCCTGTGCGGAATGAGGATCTGCCACGAGCGGTGCCCCATGCTTGGCCAGAGTTGGACCTAGATCGGTGCGCTCCCATCCGGTAAGCCAGAGTTGATCGGGACGGATAGCGCGATCCGGCTGGCCGATCATTTCAAATTCGAGATGGGCAACCACGGAGGCAAGCGGAACCGGCGGATACAAGAGGAAATACTGATCACCCTGGCCGCCCGTTTCCTCGCTGCCGAAGCAAACGAAGACCACGGTACGAAGGGGCTTCTGCGGCAAAGAACCTAAAGCGCGAGCCAGTTCTAGCACCGCCGTGGTGCCGCTGGCATCGTCATCTGCTCCGTGGTAGATGACTGGGCCAGCCCATGAGCGTCGCGTGCCTAGATGATCGAGATGGGAGCTGAGCAGAATCGTCTGCTGCGCCAATTCGGGGCCGGTGCCGCGGAGCACGCCTATGGCGTTGTAGGTTGAGGCACCGGACGGAAGAGGGACGCGCTGAACCTCTGCGGTATCCAGACCAAAGGACTGGAACTGGGCGGCGACATAGGTTGCTGCGACCAGCTCATCGTGAGTGGCACTGCCGCGTCCGCCAAGGGCGTCAGAGGCAAGGAACGACATTTCGCCACGGACATGGTTGGCAACGTCGGCGTGATTCTGCGCAAAGAGCGACGCAGGGGAGAGCAGCAGCAAGCAAACGAAGGCTGGGAACTGGCGGCGAAGCATACCTATTCTAAGGGCGGACAGCGAGGCCGAGGCAAACGGGAATCGCCGATCCCATGGAAGGCGATCCGCCCTCCCTTCGGTCACTTCACGTAGATCTTTGCACTCATGCAGTTATTTGCGTCGCCAACTAGTCGCCTAAGGGTATAGGTTTAGAACCGTCGAGCAAAAATTAATACTCTCATGACAGCTCATTTTGGGGGAAAGACATCATGAATTTCGAAGGCAATATTATTCGAAAGCAAATCTCTACGATCCTTGGCGCTTGGAACATGAAATCCGAACTGATTGAAACTACGGCTGAAGCGATGTTGTACAGCGATCTGGCCGGTATTGACTCCCACGGCATATCGTTGCTCACTTTGTATGAGGAAAAGATGTTGGCGGGTAAGTTGCAACTTCAGGCCGATCCGCGAGTGGTTCGCGAGAACGCGGTGACTGCCCTGATCGATGCGGGGGCTGGGTTGGGCCATCCGGCTTCGGTAATGGGCGCGCGTCTGGCAGCCGACAAGGCAGTCGCAAACGGACTTGGTGCTGTTGGCGTCACCAATTCGCATCACTTCGGACCCGCCGGATATTACGCGAAGATCATAAGCGATCGTGGCCTGTTAGGCCTCGTGACATGCCACTCACGAATGGCCTGTGTGCCGCCTACCGGTTCCTCAACTCGCGTCTTCGGCACGAATCCGATTGCCTTCGCTGCACCCGCGCACAAGAACCCGCCTTTCCTTCT
>Ga0302320_10002703_pt1 | contig 41490 bp, 40 predicted proteins | sample Bog_T0_3_FD_202130 | JGI IMG/M metagenome (GOLD analysis project Ga0302320, IMG submission 202130) | Peat permafrost microbial communities from Stordalen Mire near Abisko, Sweden - Bog_T0_3 | ecosystem: Environmental > Terrestrial > Soil > Wetlands > Peat | place: Sweden: Abisko, Stordalen Mire... | reverse complement strand
ATAAAAATTAAAGCTTGGAAAGTCGGCGTCGGCGTCGGCGTTCTCCTTATGCTATTCCTCCTTGCCGCTTCGCTCAAAGAGCTCTCTTCCATTTCACATGTTGGCGACGGGGCACCGGTCAATACGATAACTGTGAGCGGCACCGGCAATGCATATGCCGTTCCCGATGTGGCGACATTTAATTTTACTGTTTCTGATACAGAAAAAGCCGTAGCTGACGCGCAAACCAAGGCGACAGCCCTGGTAAACAGCGCTCTCGCCGTCGTTCGCGCGGCCGGCGTAGCCGATACGGATATACAAACGGAGGATTATTCTATCAATCCGCAGTATGAATATCAAAACGCAGTATGTCCGTCGCCTGCCATCTATGATTCAGGCGCTTCATCCGGCGTCTCTGGCTCTGTCTCGAGCGGCGTTATGATCCCCGCGCCCGTCTATTGTCCGCCGAACAAACAAACCCTCACCGGCTATCAGGTCTCCGAAAGCATTTCAGTCAAACTGCGCGACCTCTCCAAAGCCGGCTCGCTCCTTGTTTCCCTCGGCTCGGCAGGCGTTTCCGATTTGAACGGGCCTTCGTTCACGGTGGATAATCCGGATGCAGTTCAAGCGTCGGCTCGCGCAAAAGCCATAACCGATGCCCAGTCAAAAGCCCAAGGATTGGCCCGCGAGCTCGGCGTCCGCATCGTCCGCGTCACTAACTTTAGCGACAACGCAGGCGGGTATGCATATCCGATGATGGCTATGGCAACAAACGCTAGCGTCGGTGCAGCCGCTCCAGCTCCGCAAGTCCCTGCAGGTCAGCAAAAAGTGACCGATTCAGTCTCGGTGACATACCAGATACAATAAAGGTTACTTTCTTCCGTCTTCGCTCGTTCGTCATGTCCGCGAGCGGCCACGCCCTATCGCTAGCCGGAATAGTTGACTTCTTTTTATAAAGGAGTATTATGAATTCCAAGAGCCCCGGGAGGGGTTTTTGATTAAAAGAATTTTATGAAACTCACTGAATACCTCAAAGAGACCCGCACCGAGATGAGCCATGTCACATGGCCGTCGCGTCGCCAGACCCTGGCCTATTCTGCCCTCGTCATCGGCATATCGCTCGCCATAGCCGCGCTCCTCGGCGCTTTTGACTATATCTTCTCGCACCTATTAACTTTGCTTTTCTAAAGTTTAAAAATTAACATGACAGTCTATAAAGTCCTTAAAGTCTATAAAGTCCCTAAAGTGAATGCGAGCATTCCCGACTTTATGACTTTCAACTTTATGGACTTTTAGACTAATTTTATGGCCAAACAAATCACCGACGGACAACGCAATTGGTACGCAATCCACACCTATGCTGGATATGAAAACGCGGTCGCGCGCAATCTGAAACAGCGCATCGAATCGCTCGATCTGGGGGACCGCATTTTTGCCGTGGTCGTTCCTGTCGAGAAAAAGATAAAGATAAAGGCCGGCAAGCGCGTCGAGGAAGAGGAAAAAATATATCCAGGCTACGTCCTCGTGGACATGATCGTCACCGATGATTCGTGGTATGTCGTGCGCAACACCCCGCGCGTCACTGGTTTCGTCGGCGCCGGCGTCGTACCAGTCCCGCTTGATAAAAAAGAAGTCGAGGCTCTGTTCGCCCGTATGAATACGACCGAAACGAAACATGCCATCGATCTAGTTGTGGACGATATCGTAAAGATAGTTGATGGTCCATTCAAGGAATTTGAGGGCAAAGTAGGTGAAGTCGACGACAGCCGCGGCAAGATAAAAGTCCTCGTCTCCATGTTCGGCCGCGAAACACCTGTCGAGCTGGATTTCTTGCAAGTAAAGAAGATATAAGACAAAACTTTGGTTGGTTTGGTAAAAGTTGTAAAAGCCCCAAGATAAGGGCCTTTTTGGTCGCTATTGACATACATATTGAAGAGGTGTATAATACCCTCCGTAAGCTCATTAAAACAAAATGCTGTGGCGAAATGTAGTAGCCACGCACCAACAAAAACAACAATACGAAAGGAAATGTCCTATGAAAAAAGGAAATGTCCAATTAGCAAGTGAAGAACAACTTGACGAACTACGCATTTGCGTCGCCAAGGGCTTCAACAAACTTCGCGGTCGCCTTGACCAGAATGTTGCTCAAGGATGGATCGGAAATCAGCCTTCAATCGACAAATTGCTTGAAGGCCTGGTGCCACCAGATGAGATCATCGAGCAACAGCAGGCGATTCTCACGAACCGTTTGAAGAAGCTCGACCTCGGTAACGTTTCTATCGTCGCCATGCCTCGCATGAAAACAAAAGACTGTCTGAAAAAGGGCATCACCTATCGCGACGGGGATCTCGACAACTGGCTGTCGGATTACATTCCGGCGATCGGCGGAGGTTCTCTCGGCGGGTTTGAACTCACCGACAAAAACGGCACGACGTATCGGCAGATGGCGGAGTCGCTCCTCGAGACGACTGGTTCTGATGAGAGCCTGAAAAAACTCCTCAAGGAACGCGAACATACGTTCCATCCGGAACAACTTGCCGATTTGCTTCGCAAGACAAAGGCTGGCGAGAAAACCGGCTTGCTCGACAACGGTTATGCAAATCTTCTGTTTATCGAAGATGAAAACGGTGACATCTTCGGTGTGAACGCCTTCTGGAACGACGATAGCTGGGTTGGCAATGGCTGGTCCGTCCACGTCTTCCAGTTCGACTACGACTACAGGTGGCATGCCGGCCGCCGTTTCTTCTCCCGCAACAAGGTTTGATCCCTTGGATCCTTGTCCGCCGAAGGCGGATTGGATCCGCACGGGGCTGTTCGCAAGAACAGCCTCTTTTGATACTATGAATCTAGGATTTTGTTGGCATCTTTGTTCGCGCATGTGGATCGAGGTGACAGAATCTGTTTCCGATATTTTGTCGGAAAAACAAAAAAGAAAAAGTTGGTGCGCGGGACTATCGAGCAAGTTGGCTCGGAATTAGATTCAACCCCGAGAGTATTCGAGGGGTGGTGGTACGGATGGCCTTGCGCACATACATATTCGGTGTGAACGCCAACTGGAACGACGATAGGTGGGATGGCAATGGCTGGAACGTCAACGTCAACCAGTTCGACAACGACAACAGGTGGAATGCCGGCAACCGTTTCTTCTCCCGAAACAATTTCTTTCTCCCGTTTTCAAGCGGGAGTTTTTCATAAGTTTGTCTTTTCTGCCTGCCGGATCCATCCGCCGATCATCTTGCCCGGTTCTATCAATGTTTGCGAGACCGCGATATATCGTTTCTTTTCCAAGACGCCAATTTCCCAAGATATTTCAAGGAATATTTTCAAGAGATCAAGGTTCGTGCTGGCTTTCTTTATATGAGCCATTTTTTCATTTTTATGCGCCAAGGCGGCAAGACTGACTGCTTCTATGACTTCTAAAAATAATTCGTCGATTTTTCCCGCTATGGTATGGCGCTTTGACTTTGGTAAAAGGTCGAAATATTCTTGCCACAATTTATAACTCTGCGTTAACTTCAATAATACTGGCAAACTAGTCGGGGGGAGGGTACTATTTAAAGTATGCCCCATATTCAATATATTCATGCCTACGAGGATATCATTTCACTGGATAATTTGCTCGGAGCATGGAAAGAATTTGTTCGTGGAAAGAGAGGAAGATCCGATGTTCAGGATTTTCAGTTGCACTTATTTGATAACCTTGACAGCTTGCACGAGGATCTGGAGAAAAAAATCTATCAACATGGCGGATACGAATCATTCAAGGTCAATGACCCAAAGCCGCGTGATATTCACAAGGCTTGTGTGAGAGATAGAGTATTGCACCGCGCACTTTATCGAACATTGTATCCATTTTTTGATTGCCTATTTACAACAGATTCTTTTTCGTGCCGCAATGACAAAGGAACGCACAAAGCAATGGATCGTTTCAAGGCCTTTGGTTACAAAGCCTCAAGAAATCGTACTTGTACCGCATGGGTGCTCAAAGGTGATATACGAAAATTCTTTGCTTCTATCGATCATGGTGTTCTCCTGGACATTCTTAGTCATTATATCCTCGACGATGACATAATCTGGCTCATAAATGAGATTGTCTCAAGCTTTAATTCGACGAAAGCCGGCGTTGGTCTGCCTCTCGGCAATCTCACCTCACAGCTTTTGACCAATGTTTATATGAATGAATTCGATCAATTCATAAAGCACGAGCTTAAAATGAAATATTACATCCGTTATGCCGACGACTTCGTCGTTATGTCAAATAATCGCGATCAGCTTGCAGAAATCATTCGGAAGCTTCAAGAATATCTATTTGACAATCTCAAACTGACCATTCATCCTGATAAAATCTACATTAAAACAATCGCTTCAGGCATCGATTATCTAGGCTGGGTTCATTTTCCTGACCATCGTGTCTTGCGCACGACAACAAAGCGCAGGATGTTCAGGAATCTCAAGGAGAAAAAAAGTAAAGTGGAAACAGTGCAATCGTATCTTGGGCTTTTGAAGCATGGCAATGCGCACAAGCTTGAGGAAAGAATCAAGGAAATTTCTTCTGGAAAAATCTTGTAAGATTTCACTTTTTCTATAAGTTGATATATACTATAGGCAATGCTTTCTTCATTTATCAACTCAAAACTGAATACCGCCTCATATAAAATCCTCCCCGACCGGAGTTATTTCGGCGAGATAAAGGCTTTGCGCGGCGTTTGGGCGAGTGCTAAAAGCCTCGAAGCGTGTCGTCGCGACCTCCAGGAGGTCTTGGAGGATTGGCTCATGGTCAAAGTCCGTTCCGGCGAGCGTGTGACAGGTTTATCATTCTCTTTTGATAAGCGGAGGCAGTTCCGCCATGCTTAGGAATATTTCTCTGCGTGAACTCATCCGAAAGTTTCGTGATTTCGGCTTTGACGGTCCGTATTCCGGCGGACGGCATTTGTTTATGTCAAAAGGTCCGCTCAAAGTCCGAATACCCAATCCTCACACTGGCGATATTTCAAAATATCTGCTCGCCGAAATCTTGCGACAAGCCGAGATTTCTAGGATTGAATGGAATCAGGAGGAATAATTTCAATCTAATATATAAAGAAAAAAGTTGCATGAATCGGCGCGATATAGTATAGTAGCGAAACTAACGCAATGGCCAAAAAAGCAGTCAAAAAGGTAAAGTTGCAGATCCCGGGAGGCAAGGCCACGCCTGCGCCTCCGATTGGCCCCGCTCTCGGTCAGGCCGGCATCAATATCGGCGACTTTACAAAGAAGTTCAACGAAGCGACAAAGACGATGATGGGCGAGACCATTCCCGTCGTCATCACCGTCTATGACGACCGCTCGTATACATTCGTCCTTCGCCAGCCGTCTGCCACGAACCTCCTCCTCAAGGCCGCGGGCGTCGAAAAAGGCGCCGGCAAGCATCTCGAAAAGAAGGCCGGTTCTATAACAAAGGCCAAATTGAAGGAGATCGCCGAAAAGAAGATGCCTGATTTGAACGCCAACGACATCGAAGGCGCCATGGCTATCATGGGCGGGGCGGCCAAATCGCTGGGGATAGAGATAAAAGGATAAACAGTCAAAAGTCGAAAGTCCCGAGTCGAAAGTTTATAAAATCAAGAAATGAAAGACCGCCATGAAAGCGGTTTTTTCTTGTGCTATACTTTTCCCATGCCTCACATACGCCCTTCATGGGACGAATATTTCATGTCCATAGCCGAGCTCGTCGGCACGCGCGCGACCTGCGATCGCGGCCGTTCCGGCTGTATCATCGTCCGAAACAAACAGATCCTCGTCACCGGATATGTCGGCTCGCCGGTAGGTTTTCCTCATTGCGACGAAGTCGGCCACGAGATGCACAAGGTCATCGATGATGACGGCACGGAATCACGGCATTGCGTGCGCACCGTGCATGCCGAACAGAACGCCATCGCCCAGGCGGCAAAGCTCGGAGTGCCGATAGACGGAGGAACCCTTTATTGTCACATGACGCCTTGCTATACGTGCGCAAAGATCATAATAAACGCCGGTATAAAGAAAGTCATCGCCGCAAAAGACTATCATCAGAGAAAGAAAAGCAAGGAAGCCTTTGAGACGAGCGGCGTGCAGTTCGTTTTGGTCAGCGGCGAGGTCGAGAAATATGACCAGCAGTGAATCATTTGATTTTTTAGAATCATATGAAAGTAAAAATTAAAAAGCTCCATCCTGACGCTATCATCCCGAAATACGCCCATCCTGGCGATGCAGGCATGGATCTGTATATCAACGAGGCGGTAGAGCTCGAACCCGGTGAAAGAAAATCAATTCCACTTGGTATTTCGGTCGAGATCCCTAAAGGGTACGTCGGCCTTATGTGGGACAAGAGCGGTCTTTCACATAAATACGGCATAAAGACCTTTGGCGGCGTCATCGACAGCGGCTATCGCGGCGAATGGCATGCTGGCGTCATGAATCTCTCCGACAAGTATTTCAAATTCGAGAAAGGCCACAAGATAGTCCAGCTTTTGATACAAAAGGTGGAACAGGTCGATTTTGAAGAAGTCGAGGAGCTCTCGGATACATCCAGAGGAGAGGGAGGATTGGGAAGCACGGGGAAGTAATTTTTCGATTAAAAAAGCGCGTCCGAGAGGACGCGCTTTGTGATTGTCGAACTATTATTTTTTGACGATATCCTGCGTGCCGCGCTTGATGCTCCATTCGTCGGGCGACATGTCGCAATGAAGAGCGATGCCGGGAACCGCCTCGGCGATTGCCTTGGCCATATTTTGGGCAATGACGCGCATCGTCGGATGAACCGTCTGTCCTGATCGGAGTTCCGCCACGTAGATTGCCGCTGGAAGGCTGAAAGTCTCCTCACAGGTGACTGCATAGCCGATGGCTATGTAATATTGCCGTACTTCGGGGGAGCACACGAGCTTGTCGATGAGAGCCTCCTGTTCCTTGATGACTTTCTCGACTTCCGGACGGATTGTAGCTGGCAACTGTTCGAGATACCAAGGGAAGAAGCCATGCCAAGTTGTGAGCAACGGCATCATACGCGAACCGCTCCGGTGGCGCTGAAGATCGCGGAACGAGCCGAAGTCGAGAGTAAACTCGAAATCGATATCGCCGAATTTCCGGAACTTGTCGGACAATTCCGTCTTTGCCGGCCGCGATTTGAGCAAGTCATCGAACTTTGATAACTTATCCATTTTCAAATAAGACTGCCACTTGAAAGGACCCATTTTGGGACGGTCGTAATATGAGAGCTCGCCCCCGACCTTCTCGAGATATGCTTCCTGGTCCTCGTACTGCTTGTGACTGAAACTGTTTGTATATTTATCCTTCAGCTTCAAGTGAATCTCATCGGCTACCGACCGAATCTCCTCGAGCGGATGATGATGAAGCTTTTGTAGCTGGTCATATGCCTGGCGCAAGTTGGTCTGCCAGCTCAAAAGGGTAGTGACGCCGGCGGGCAAAAGGCCGCGGGCGATGTCGAACGCTTTGGCTGATATGGCTTTTTCGTAGACGGCCTCCTTTTGGTCCTCTTTGCGAGGGAATTGCTCCTTGAGGAATGGTTTCAAAGCCTCGAGAGTCTTGCCATAGATGCGCATCCATTCTTGCTGGATCGCCTCGCCTTCGGGCGTATTGAGTGGATTAAGGACCGTTTGCTTGCTCATGTCCAAATAACGGGTACTGGCTTCTTGGCCGTTATAGAGCGGAAAGTCTTGTATGGCTTTCGCTACCAGCAAGCTCACCTGCTCGATGAATAGGGTGGTGTTTCCGCAATCGCCGATGCTCTTGTGGCCGTAGCCGACGTAGTAAAGGCCCATGAATTTGTCAGCCCCGACTTCGCGGACTTTTTTTAGATGCTCGACCACGCTTCGCGGATCTCGGGAATACATAGCCTGCAGCATGGCCATTGCCTCCGGCGGCATGTCATCAATAAGGAATATCTCTCGTTTGTTCATACTCATATTTTCAATTATACCTTTCTGCCGCAATTATGCACTTTTCCTCCTTGAAATCAAGCGTTCAAAAGTGACACCTTGGTTTTATCTCATGCTACAATGTCCCTAATGAAAACCCCTCCGACAAAGACAAAACGCCCCATGTTCATAGCTGTCGAAGGAGGCGAAGGCTCCGGCAAATCGTCGCTCGTGCGCGAGCTCCGCACCGAATTCGGCCGCCAGATCCTCGTCACGCGCGAGCCGGGCGGTTCGCCCTACGGCGAGACGATACGAAACGCCGCCATCAAGGATCCGTTGGCGAAATGGGCGCCCCCAGAGACGACGCTCTGCCTCATGTTCGCCGCGCGCTTTGACCATATCCACAATCTCATCTTGCCGGCGCTCGACGAAGGCAAGCCCGTCGTCACCGACCGCTTTGACGGCTCCTCGTACGCATATCAGATCTACAGCCAATCGGGCGGCAGTCTCGAAAAGCTCTTTTGGGGCCTGCGCAGCCATCTGGCCGTCGTGCCGGACCTGTATATTTTTGTCGACGTCGATCCTGCGACAGGATTGCGCCGTGCCGCAGACCGCAACCAAGCGCTCATCGCCGGTTATGATAATTTTGACGATCGGGAGGTGGAATTCCACACAAAGGTCCGCGACGGCTACCTGGAATTTCTGAAAAAAGTGTCGCACGAAATAATAGACGCGAACCGGCCGTTCGAGGCGGTCAGAATGGATTTTTTGGACTTGATAAAAGAAAAACTAAACCTATGAAAGACATTCAAATAAAAAAACTTATCGCCGAAGAAAAAAAGAGGGAGAAGAGCGTCATCAACCTCATCGCGTCGGAGAATTTTGTCTCGGCGGACGTTCTCCAGGCGCTCGGTTCCGAGCTGACGAACAAATATGCCGAGGGTTATCCCGGCAAGCGATATTATGGCGGCAATGAGACAATCGACAAAATAGAACTGCTTTGCCAGGCTCGCGCTCTAGAGCTCTTTAAACTCGATCCAAAGGAATGGGCGGTGAATGTCCAGGCTCTTTCCGGCTCGCCGGCGAATGTGGCGGTCTACCTTGCCCTCGTGCCGCAAAATGGCAAGATAATGGGCATGTCGCTCGACCAAGGCGGCCATTTGACCCACGGCCACAAGGTCTCTATCAGCGGAAAAATGTGGCAGCAGATCCCTTATGGCGTGGACAAGAAGACCGAGGTTTTGAATTACGCCGAGATACAGGCAAAAGCCGTCGCGGAAAAGCCAGTCATCATCGTCGCCGGATTCACCGCATATCCTCGCACCATCGACTGGAAGAAGTTCCGCGAGATCGCCGATGCCACGCAAAGCGAATCGGGGGAGCGCGCGCTCCTCATGGTGGACATGTCGCACATCGCGGGACTCGTGGCCGGCGGCGAATATCCGACTCCTTTTGAATATGCTGACATCGTCACGACGACCACGCACAAGACATTGCGCGGTCCGCGTTCGGCCCTTATTTTTTCAAGAAAGGGCAAGAAGAACACGGCGGGCGAGCCACTCGACCTCGACAAAAAAATAGACAAGGCCGTCTTTCCCGGTATGCAAGGGGGTCCGCACGAGAATCAGATTGCGGCTGTCGCTGTGGCGCTTCACGAAGCCGCCAGCCCTTCTTTTAAAAAATATGCCAAACAAGTGAAAGCGAATGCAAAAGTTTTGGCTGACGAGCTCGCCAAACTCGGTTGGAGGATCGTTTCCGGAGGCACGGACTCTCATCTCGTCCTCGTCGACACATGGATGGAAGGGAAAGGAATAAGCGGCAAGGAAGCCAGCGATAGGCTGGAAAAAGAGGGCATCATTGTCAACAAGAACGCAATTCCGTTCGATGCGCGTCCGCCCATGGATCCTTCGGGCATCCGTCTCGGCACTGCGGCAGAAACGACGCGAGGCAAGAAAGAAAAAGACTTTAAAAAGATCGCGCAGAGGATAGATGAGATCTTGAGGAAAAAGTAAAAAAGCCGACGGGCGATTTTATGGAGTTTTTTGGCCAAAAAAGCTACAATAAGGCCATGATCAGAGACATAGTAAAGGAAGCGGTCGCTGAAGCGCTCTCGAGGCTCGGCGTTTCAAAGGGCGATTTTGTCGTCGAACATCCCGACGAGCTGTCGCATGGCGACTATTCGACGAACGCCGCACTCGTCTTTTCCAAAGATTTAAAGATGAAGCCTCGCGAGCTGGCGGAAAAAATAGTCGTGGAGCTTCAAAAGAACAAGCCTGATGAAGTCGAAAAAATCGACATCGCCGGTCCCGGCTTTGTCAACTTTCACTTGAAGCGCGAGTTCTTTGTGGAGCACATGAAAAAAATCTTGAAAGAAGGCGAAAAATTCGGCTCGAACAAGGCCGGCAAAGGCAAAAAAATCCTTGTCGAATATTCTTCGCCAAATATCGCCAAGCCTTTTACTGTCGGACACCTCCGCTCGACCATCATTGGAGACGCTATCGGAAATATCCTTGCGTTCTCTGGATATAAGGTCATCCGTGACAATCATCTCGGCGATTGGGGCACGCAATTCGGCAAAATGATCATCGCTCTCGAGATGGACGAGAATCGGAACCCGAATGGTTTGGACAAATCAGATAACAAGATGAAGTACCTCGTCGATCTGTATGTGAGATTTCATGAAGACGCCGAAAAGGACCCGGCTTTAGAAGACAGGGCTCGTGCGGCTTTTGTCGTGCTTGAAAAGGGCGAGCCAAAGACGATGGCGCTGTATAAAAAGATCCTCGCCGTATCGATAGATTATTTTGCCGGCATCTACAAGCGCCTCGGCGTGACTCCTTTTGACACCGAGCATGGCGAGCATTTCTATGAGCCGTATGTCGGAAAAGCCATGGCCGCGCTCGAGAAAAAAGGCCTCCTCAAGGAGAGCGAAGGCGCGAAGCTCGTCTTTTTCGACGGCGAAAAATATCCGCCTCTCATGATCATAAAAAGCGACGGCGCCACTCTGTACGGCGTGCGCGACCTGGCCACCGATCTGTGGCGGCGCGGCGAATATGGCAAGGATGTCGTCATCGTGAATGAAGTCGGCACGGAGCAGTCCCTTTACTTTAAACAGCTCTTTGAAGTGGAAAAATTACTGGGATGGTTTGATCAAGGCAAGCGCGTGCACGTCGCACATGGCCATTACCGTTTCAAGGACGGCAAGATGTCGACAAGAAAAGGCAATGTCATATGGCTCGAAGACATCGTCGATGAAGCGGAAAAGCGAGCCGGAGAGATAAATCCCGAAACGGCGTCGGCGGTCGGGATCGGAGCCATCAAGTTCAACGACCTCAAGCGCGAGAGCTTGCAGGACATCGCCTTTGATTGGGATGAAGCGTTGAATCTGCGCGGCGACTCGTGCCCATATCTGCAGTATTCATATGCCCGCGCCAAGTCCATTCTCGCAAAGGCCGGTGAAGCGGGCTTGAAACCGTCGACCAAATTGATCTCTGGATCTATACCGACTTCACTTGAAAAAATGCTGTATCGTTTTCCGGAGGTCGTCCTTCGTTCTGCTAGTGAATACAAGCCGCACTATATCGCCGGCTACCTTCTCGATCTCGCCGGAGCATTCAATGCTTTTTATGGTTCTAATCAGATTATCAATAGAGAAGAGCCTCAATCGCCGTATCGCATAGCCCTTTCCCAAGCTTTTTCATTCGTCGTCAAGAATGGCCTCACTCTCCTCGGCATTTCAGTGCCTGAAAAGATGTGAATCTGCACCCCTTGTCTTTCATCTTTTATGGTGGTAGCATCAACGTCGGCGAACGGATGAACTTTAGGCACTAGGCATTCCTCCGATGTTGTTTCAAAGTAACTCTGGACGCTATATGGCGGTCACACAAGTGGCCGCCGTTTTTTCTTTCCAAAAACCAAAAAAATGCTAGAATTACCCTACTTTTATGAATTCCGACCAAGATAAGGACAAGAGATCTCCGGCCCAAGAGCGCGAAGAGCGCATTTTAAAATACTGGAACGAGCGGGACATCTTCCGCAAAAGCGTGGATAGGGAAGCTCCGCGCGGCGATTTTGTATTCTATGACGGACCGCCGTTCGCCACGGGTTTGCCGCACTTTGGCCATGTTTTGCCGACGTCGATCAAGGATGCCGTTCCGCGATACAAGACCATGCGCGGCTATCGAGTCCGCCGACGCTGGGGTTGGGATTGTCACGGTTTGCCCGTTGAAAACCTGATCGAAAAGGAGCTCGATTTGAAGACCAAAAAAGACATCATCGACTATGGCATACGGAATTTCAACTCTGCCGCGCGCGATGCCGTGCACCGCTATGTCAACGATTGGAAGAAGATCATCCCGCGCCTCGGCCGCTGGGCCGACATGGAGAACGACTACGAGACCATGAACGCGAGCTATACCGAGAGCGTCTGGTGGGCGTTCAAGGAACTGCACAAAAAAGGCCTCGTCTACGAAGGCTTCAAGCCCATGCAGATATGCCCGCACTGCGAGACGACGCTGTCGAATTTCGAGGTGGCGCAAGGATATCGGGATATCAAGGATATTTCGGTGTATGTAAAGTTCGAGTTGCAAGTGACAAGTGACAAGTCGCAAGAGAATGCAAAAACTTATTTGCTCGCCTGGACGACGACGCCATGGACATTGCCGGGGAACGTAGCGCTTGCGGTCGGGAAAGATATCGAGTATGTGAAGGTGAAACCTAAGAGTAGAAATTCAACGACACGAGAACTTGAAAAACAGGATGGCAATGCCCCGCGACGGGCAGAAGTCTTTTCGGCGAGTTCCGGAGGGAGGAGACGAAAAGAACTTGTGCCCGGCGGCGAGGGGCACAGCGAAGGCGGTCAAGATTTCTACATCCTTGCAAAAGAAAGACTCGATGCCACTTTCAAAAAAGAACCATATGAGATCGTCGGTACCATGAAAGGCTCCGACCTCGTCGGCAAATCCTACAAGCCCCTCTTTGACTATTATTCAAAAGACGCAAGCCTCAAGAATCGCGACAACGGCTGGAAAGTCTACGTCGCCGATTTCGTCACCACGACCGACGGCACCGGCATCGTCCATATCGCTCCGGCATTCGGCGCCGACGACTATGCCCTCGGTCAAAAGGAGAATCTGCCGTTCGTCCAGCACGTCAATGTCGACGGCACGTTCAAGAGCGAGGTCAAAGATTTTGCCGGCCTGTCGGTCAAGCCAAAGGATGCGCCGGAGGATCCGGAAGCGCATATCCGCACCGACCTCAAGGTGTTGAAATGGCTCGACGAGCATGGCGTGCTCTTTGCAAAAGAGAATCTGACGCATTCGTATCCGCACTGCTGGCGCTGCGACACGCCGCTTTTGAACTACGCCGCGTCGTCATGGTTCGTCCGTGTGAGCAGTTTCAAGGACAAGCTCGTCTCTGCGAATAAAAAAGTTTCTTGGACGCCGCCCGAAGTGGGGACTGGGCGCTTTGGCAACTGGCTCGCCAATGCGCGCGATTGGGCCATCTCTCGCTCTCGCTTCTGGGGCGCGCCGATCCCGGTGTGGAGGAAAATCAAAAGCTCCGAGTCGAATGTCGAAAGCGAAGACGGGAACAATGACGAAATGGTCGTTATCGGTTCTATCGAGGAGCTCAAAAAATATTCCAAAGCCAAAAATACCTATTACATCATGCGCCACGGCGAAGCAGAGAACAATACCCTGAACGTCATGAGCTCCAAAGCCAACGACCCAAAACATCTGACTCCAAAGGGAATAGAGCAAGTGAAAAAAGCGGCTTTGTTTTTTACCGACAAAAAGATCGACCTTATCATCGTTTCGCCTTTCATGAGGACGAGAGAAACCGCCGACGTCCTTGCCGCCACCATGGATTTTTCCAAAAATGACATCATCGTCGACGATCGCCTTCACGAGCTCGATGCGGGGATATACCACGGCAAGCCGTTCAACGAGTTCATCGAAGCCTTTCCGAACGAAAAGCGCTTTTCTATGCGCCTGGAAGGCGCGGAGAATTACTCCGATGTGCGCAAACGCACGGGCGAGTTTATCTATGACATGGAGAAAAAACACTCCGGCAAAAATATCCTCATCATCACTCACGATGGGCCGGCTTTCATCCTCTCGTCCATTGTTCTCGGCCTGGACGACAGGGGAGCCATAGACTATAGGGACAACAAGCTCCATTATTTCGACAACGCCGCCCCCGAAAAGCTCGATTTCGCGCCGTTGCCCCATAATGACAAACAGGAGATAGACTTCCATCGGCCTTATATCGACGATATAAAGCTGCAATTGCCGAGCGGCGAGAGGCTGATCCGCACCGAAGAGGTCTTTGACTGCTGGTTCGAATCCGGTTCAATGCCGTTCGGCGAGGCGCATTACCCCTTTGAGAATAGGGATTTTGCTCCGGCCCGAGGGCTTTTGTCGAACATCCTGGGGAAAAGCCGTGGATATCCTGCGGATTTCATCGCCGAGGGCCTCGATCAGACTCGCGGCTGGTTCTATAGCATGCTTGTCCTCGGATCCTCTCTCTTTGGCCGTGCCCCGTACAAAAATGTCATCGTCAATGGCATCATCTTGGCCGAGGACGGCCAAAAGATGTCAAAGTCAAAGAATAATTTCCCGGACCTTCTGCCGGTCGTGAATACCTATGGCGCCGACGCTCTGCGGTACTATCTCCTGTCTTCGCCTGCTGTTCGCGCCCAGGAATTCTGTTTTTCCGAGCGTGGCGTGGACGAAGTGGTCAAGAAGCACATCGGCAGGCTTTTGAATGTCATTTCATTTTATGAGTTGTATGCGAGAGAGGCCGCTTCGGATACAGCAACTTTCGGCAGCTCCCAGAAACTCGCTTTGCGAAATCGTACTTCGCCTTCAGGCCTGTCTGTGGAAACCAGCCAGCCATCGGCTCAAACGATTTCTGCTCGTTCAAACAGTCCTCGAGCTGTCGAAAGTTCCGTATCCTCCGCAGTCTATTCAGATAACATCCTCGACCAATGGATACTCTCGCGTCTCAGCCAATTGAACAGAGAAGTCACCGAAGGAATGGAGCGATACGAGCTCGACAAGGCGACCAGGCCGTTTGCCGACTTCATCGACGACCTTTCGACGTGGTATCTGCGCCGCTCGCGCGATCGGTTCAAGGGCGACGACGATGCAGACAAAACCGCCGCCCTTTCGACGACCCGCTTTATCCTCCTTGAACTATCAAAGCTGCTCGCGCCATTCATGCCGTTCGTCGCCGAAGACATCTATTTAAAGCTTGGCGGCGGCATGGAGAGCGTCCACCTCGAAGCGTGGCCCGTTGCAGGGAAAACAGATGAAGATCTTATTGAAAAGATGAAAGCAGTGCGCGCTATCGCATCGCTCGGGCTCGAGGCGCGCTCCAAGGCAAAGATAAACGTGAGACAGCCTTTGCAGAAGATCAAGGTCGCAAGCGAAAAGTTCAAACCGATGGAAGCCGACCTCGCAGAGCTCATCAAAGGAGAGGTCAATGTGAAAGGGATTCTGTTCGAGGCGCATCTTTCGGCCAATGTCGAGCTCGATACGCATATCACCCAGGAATTGGAAGAAGAAGGCGAGCTTCGCGACCTTATCCGAGCTATTCAGGACAGGCGCAAAGAAAAAGGCCTGACCATACAGGATCGCCCAACCCTGAAGATTTTTGCAGAGGACAAGGATATGCAGGCGTTCATCCAGAGAAACAGATCGGAGCTCTTGAAGGCCGTCTTGCTGAACGACATCCAGATCCTTCAGGAATGGAAAGAAAGCGACGTCTCCGGATATAAATTCAATCTTACGAGGTAAGCTTTCCAACCGATGCATGAAAAATACACAACCCGAGGGCTCATCGTTTCGGCCTCGGCATATCGCGAGGCGGACAAGATATTGTCCATTTTTACCGAAGACTTTGGCCTCGTCTCGGCCGTGGCCGCCGGCGTCAGGAATTCGGTCTCCAAACTGCGTTACCATACCCAGGACTACGCGGTGAGGAATTTTTCGCTCGTGCGCGGACGCGATCTGTGGCGCCTGGTCGGTGCCGAAGAGATTCCCGGCGTCAAAGGCTCGGCCCAAGGAATATCGCAGGAAGGCATGGCCGTCTATGCGCGCGTCCTTTCGCTCATACGCCGTCTTGTCCGGGGAGAGGAAAAGAACGAGCGGGTTTTCTTGAACCTTTTCAGCTTATACTGCCTGCTCAGTGCTATTTCGGCCGAAACTGCACGCAACAAAGAAGAAGCGGTAATTTTTTTATCGGCTTTGGAGACCCTGACCGTCTTTCGCATACTGCATTCCTTGGGCTATATAAAATCCGATGCCGCGACCGAACCGCTCGTTGCGACGGTTGAGATCAGCGCTGGCCTTGTAGCCGCGGCGCAGCCGCTCGTGCCGTCGCTCATCTCTGCCATCAATCGAGGCCTCACCGAAAGCCATTTGTGATATATTCGCTTTGCCCATATATCGGCTAGGCTCGGATTTTATGCAAGCGGGCTTCCATAAATTCTCACTTGACGATATAATTCATCATTATGCCTCCCGAGGATTCAGACTCCATCGAACAATTGAAAAAATCTCTCTATTCGCGCGCTACGCCGGACATCCGCACCCGTCGCCGGTTCCGTGCCAGCCCGGAAGAGACGGATCTGCCAAAAGACTGGGAGCATCCGCCGGAAAAGTCCGTCGAGACGAGACTGAACACCGAATATCGCGACCACTCCATGTCTTTTTTCACAAAGATCCTCATCGGCTCGGCAGTCTTTTTTCTCATATGCCTCGGCATGGGGGCGTATCTGTTCTTCAATGGGTCCAATCTGATATCGGCGAACAATCTCGATATCGTCGTGAGCGGTCCCATATCCATTGCCGGCGGCACGCCGTTCTCGTTCAACGTCCAGGTCACGAACAAGAATAATGTAAAACTCACCACCGTCGACATGGAAGTCGATTTTCCCACAGGTTCCGTAAATCCGGCCAACACGGCGAACGAACAAAAAACGTACCAAGCCCTCATGGACGACCTCGACCCGAATGGCGTGACGCAGCGCGCTGTTTCAGCCGATCTGTACGGGCAGGAAAATTCCACAAAGGAGATGATCATAAAGATCTTTTACCAAGTGCCGGGCTCCAATGCGACCTTTGAAAAGGACAAGACGTACGACGTCCTGGTCAGCTCGTCGCCTTTGAACCTATCCATTTCATCCTTCAACCAGGTCACGGCGGGGCAAAAGTTCGACATGACCGTCACCTTGACCTCGAACTCCCAGTCGACGATCCAGGGCGTGCTCCTAAACGCCCTCTACCCGTTCGGCTATTCCTTTGTCACATCCGACCAGCCGCCTCTCGCGGACAAGGCCACGTGGAATGTCGGCGACATAGCGCCAGGCCAGTCAAAGACCATCACCATAAGCGGGACGTTGCAAGGCCAGGACCAAGATACCCGGATATTCCATTTTATCGCCGGCGCGGCCAGCCCGGGCAGCCCGTCTGTCATCGGCACGGAATATACCGACACATCCGAGACAGTCACTCTGCAAAAGCCGTTCATCACAGTGGCCCTCTCCTTTGGCCATGATGACGCCGGCTCCGGAAGTTATATCGGCCAATTCAGCAAACCGATCACGGGAACCATATCATGGTCGAACAACCTGCCTAACGCCGTAACCGATGCACAGATCCATCTCCAATTTTCTGGCAATGCGTTCGATAAAGGCTCTGTTTCAGCGAACGGCGGCTTCTACGATTCAGCGAACAACCAGATAACGTGGGACAAGACGAACACTCCGGCCCTCGAATCCATCGCCGCTGGCGGGTCCGGCTCTGTCGTCTTCAATTTCATACCGCGCGACCTCGGCAATCCATCGGCGCCCGTGACGAATCCGAGCGTGGCCTTGTCCGTTTCTGTCGCTGGACAGAGGACATCAGAGAGCAATGTGCCGCAATCGCTCGATGAAAGCGTCTCCCGTTCAGTGGAGGTCGCCTCGAATGTGTCCGTTTCAGCCCAAGCGCTGTATACGACCGGGCCATTCACCAATTCCGGGCCTTTCCCGCCAAAGGCCGAAGCGACTACGACCTACACGATCGTCTGGACGGTCGCCAATTCATCGAGCGCTGTTTCAGGCGCGAGCGTCTCGGCGACATTGCCGGAAAATGTCTCATGGATGGGACCTGTCAGCCCCCAATCTGACAATGTCCAATATGACGCCAATAGCCGCACCGTGACCTGGAACGTCGGCACGCTTGCCGCCTATCTCGGCCAGAACGGACAACAACAGACCCAAGCGGCCTTCCAAGTCGGCCTCCAGCCGAGCGTCACGGATGTCGGCAATTCATTGATCCTGGTCAATCCGGCTACGCTGTCTGCCATGGACAACTTCACCGGGTCGACCGTATATAGCGCGTGGGGCTCTCTAACCACTCGATTGAGCACCGACCCAGGTTTCCAAGAGGGCGACGATCTGGTGACGAAATGAAGAAGCGGAGAATGTACGCAGGTTCCTCCGCCATGCATCGCTCCCGCTTTTTCAGGGGGACGGTGCTGGCGGATTTTTTTATGCAAAATCAGCCGGATAGTGTAGAATGTTCTTTATGAAAAAGGAAAAGGTAAACGGGGAATCTGACGTCATGGAATCGATCATCTCGCTCGCAAAGAGGCGCGGATTTATCTTTCAGGGCTCCGAGATATATGGCGGCTTGGCCGGCACCTGGGACTATGGGCCGTACGGAGTCGCTCTGAAAAAGAACATACGCGACATCTGGTGGAAGCGCTTTGTCAGCGACCGTGACGACATGTATGGCATGGACGCGGCGATTCTCATGAATCAAAAGACCTGGCAGGCGAGCGGGCACGTCAGCGGCTTTTCCGATCCGCTCGTCGAGTGCAAGAAATGCAAGCATCGTTTTCGCGCGGACCAGATAGACGTGGCGCTCTTTGCGGCGAAAAAATGTCCCGATTGCGGCGGTTCTCTCGGCGAGGCGCGCCAATTCAACATGATGTTCAAGACGCAGGTCGGCGCTGTCGAAAACGAAGATTCCATATCCTACCTCCGACCGGAAACCGCCCAGGGCATGTTCGTCAATTTCAAAAATCTCCTCGACTCTTTTCATCCAAAGCTCCCGTTCGGCATGGCTCAGATCGGCAAAGCTTTCCGCAACGAGATTGCTCCGCGAGATTTCCTCTTTCGTGCGCGCGAGTTCGAGCAGATGGAGATAGAATATTTCGTTAACCCGAAAGATTGGAAGGAGACATTCGAGCATTTCGTGGGCGAGGTCAAGGCATTCATCGCCGACGTCGGCCTCGATGCGAAAAAAGTCCACGAGCTGGAGATTCCCGACGGCGAGCGCGCCCATTATTCAAAACGCACCATCGACTTTGAATATGACTGGCCGTTTGGCAGAAAAGAGCTCTACGGCTTGGCCTATCGCACAGATTTCGACCTTTCCGCGCACGCAAAGCTCTCAAAAGTGACGCTCGAATATTTCGACGAAGAGTCAAAGGAAAAGTTCATCCCGCATGTCATCGAGCCGTCATTCGGCCTCGATCGCACCGTTTTGGCGGTTCTCTGTGACGCGTATACCGAGGATGAGATGGGAAGCGATGAAAGCAAAGAAGGAAAGAAGGAAACAAGAAAATATTTAAAGCTTGCACCGTCAGTCGCACCGGTCAAGATCGCCGTATTCCCCTTGCTCAAAAACAAACCCGAATTGGTCAAGAAAGCCAAAGAAGTCTACGCGCTCTTGAAAAAGCAATTCGGCGCCGTCCTATTCGACGACAATGGCAACATCGGCAAGCGCTATCGCCGGGAAGACGAGATCGGCACGCCGTTCTGCGTCACTATCGATTTTGACACATTGGAAAAGGGAAATGGCGTCACTGTGCGCGACAGAGATTCCGGAAAGCAGGAAAGGGTGGGGGAAGATGAGCTTGTAACATATCTTTTGAAAAAGATTTAAAATCAACCAATGCAATTCAATAAAACAGTGCTGCCGAACGGCCTGCGCGTCATAACCATTCCCATGAATGACAATCCGTCGGTGACGGTGCTCGTCATGGTCGCCGCCGGATCGAAATATGAGACCAAGGCCGAGAATGGCATCTCGCATTTCCTCGAGCACATGGTCTTCAAAGGCACGCCGCGACGGCCGAAGGCGGTCGATATCTCGCGCGAGCTCGATTCCATCGGCGCACAGCATAACGCTTTCACTTCGCATGAATGCACAGGCTATTTCGCAAAAGTGGCCGCGCGCCATGCGCATGTCGCCCTCGACATCATTTCGGATATGTATATGAATCCTCTCTTTGATACGGCTGAAATGGAAAAGGAAAAAGGCGTCATCATCGAGGAGATCCGCATGTACGAGGACATGCCCCAATCAAAAGTCGCCAGGCTTTTCATGGAGCTCGTCTATGGCGATCAGCCGGCCGGCCGCGATGTTTTGGGCACCGAAGCAAACATCCTGAGCTTTGATCGTCAGGCCTTTATCAGCTATCGCGATGCGCAGTATGTCGCAGGGGCTACGACCGTCGTCGTTTCCGGCCATTTTAATAAAGAGAAAATCCTTGCAGATATAGAAAAATATTTTGCCGGCATTTCCGCAAAAGGAGCCAAGCAAAAAGCCACGGTTCTCGACTCGCAAGACGGTCCAAGGGTCAAGATCGGCTGGAAAGAGACAGACCAGACGCATCTCATCCTCGGCGTCCGTTCTTTTTCCCTTGCGAGCCCGTATCGTCCGGCCTTGTCCGTTCTCTCATGCATCCTCGGCAAGGGGATGAGCTCGCGCCTCTTTGATAAACTGCGGAACGAGATGGGCATTTGTTATTACGTCGGTACTGACAGCGATCTGTATACCGACCATGGTCTTTTTGAAGTTTCGGCTGGCGTTGACAACTCTCGCGCCGATGAAGCCATAAAAGTCATTCTTTTCGAGCTTGGCCGCACGACTCGTGAAAAAGTCACTGACGCCGAATTGACCAAGGTCAAGGATTTCATCGCAGGGAACATCATGCTCGGTCTCGAAACATCCGACGAAAGAGCGAACTACGCTGGCGGCCGCGAAGTGCTCGAAGGAAAAGTGAATACGCCCGAGGAATCCATTTCCAAAATCCGCGCCGTCACCGCCGAACAAGTGATGGATGTAGCGCAAAAAATCTTTGTCGACAAGAATCTCAATCTGGCCATCGTCGGAAATTACAAGGATGAGGAGAGGTTCAGAAAGCTTCTCAAGTTTCAATAATACAAACGGGAATCCAACATGTAAATGCCAATGACAACCATTGGAAAGAATGCAAGGTTGCACCTTATACTTTGTACGACTTTGAAAATCAAAGATTATTCCCGATGATAGGCGGCAGGACATATCTTTTTAAAACTCACTTTTTCAAATCGTATAATTCTACGATTTTGCGTAAAAAAACTGATTTTAGGGCTACGAATGGTAAAAAAACGTACGATTATACGACTCAAAAGACAGTGTCAGGAAGAGATGTTGTATGCACCGCATGCTTTCTTTAAAATTGGCTTTAAAGTTAAAGTAATATATGCATGATATCACTCTTGGCTGCTTCAAAAAGTTGACAAGAAAGTTGTCAACTTTTGTGTTTGAAGGAAAGGAAGATCATGTGGCGCCTGTAATGAGTATTGAGATCACAATGACATTTCAGTTCTAACCTGATAGACTTTTAATATGGAAAGAATAGACATTCCCTCAGATAATTCTTTAGATTCACTTGAAGGTTTGCCTGTTTTAGACGATACATACTATAAACCCATTGAAAAAGCTTTAGAAAGTGGGGATTTCACACTTGCAAAAGAACTGCAAAAGAATCTATCTGTTAATGAAGAGGATATGGGAATAACGGCGGCCATTACCCACCCTGGTGATGATATTTTTCTCACCCCATTTCTTCCATTTACAGATTTTTGTGTTATTATAACGCCATGCACGATCGCACTATCACCGTCTCCGCAGGCACTATATTCAAGGGAATCCTCATCCTTATCCTCTTTTACGCTCTATGGTACCTGCGCGACCTCGTCCTCGTCGTCCTCGCCGCCGTCGTCATCGCCTCCGCGCTTGAACCGTTGACCCAGTGGTGCATCCGCCACAGGATACACCGCATTGCCGCAGTCGTCGGCATGTATATCATTGCGGGCCTCATCTTTGCCGCCGTCCTCATATTTTTCGTTCCCCAGCTCGTGAACGAGACGGTCAACTATCTCGCGACCATTCCCGATACCATCAATGTGAGCGACCTCTGGCCTTCGGTGCAGAGCTTTTTGCCGATATCCGGCCAGTCCATATCCCTGCATGACCTTGCCCTCGACATGCAGAGCTCCATTTCCGGCACGACCGGCAACGCTTTTCGTACCGCGAGCGTCATATTCGGAGGCGCTTTCTCGTTCCTCCTCATCGTCATCATCTCGTTCTATCTTTCGGTCCAAGAGGACGGCGTCGTCAATTTCTTGCGCATCGTCACACCGGTCAAGAGGCATGAATACGTAGTCGGCCTCTGGCGCCGCAGTCGCCGTAAAATAGGCCTTTGGCTCCAAGGACAGCTCTTGCTCTGCCTCATCATCGGCATTCTCGTCTACCTAGGCCTCCTCATACTCGGCATCCAGCACGCTCTCTTGCTGGCTTCTCTGGCTGCCATGTTCGAGCTTATTCCCGTATTCGGCCCCATAATGTCTTCCATACCCGCTCTATTGACGGCTTTCGCCACGGGCGGTATAACCTCGATTCTATTGGTCCTCGGCCTCTATATCATCATCTATCAGTTCGAGAGCAACCTCATCTATCCGCTCGTGGTCCGAAAGATCGTCGGCATATCGCCCATCCTCGTCATCCTGGCCCTCGTCATCGGCGCCGAGCTAGCCGGGGTCATCGGAGCCATCCTGGCGGTGCCCCTCGCCGCCGCATTCATGGAATTCATAGGAGATATTGAAAAGAGAAAGCATCTGGGGGAAGGTACTATCACAAAGGAGACATGAAGCAAGGCATAAAAGAAGAGATGAAAAAACCATTTTACATAACAACCACATTGCCGTATGTGAATGCCGACCCCCATGTCGGCTTTGCCGTCGAGCTCGTGCGGGCCGATGCGATCGCCAGGGCGAAAAAACTGGCTGGTTGCGACGTCTTTTTCAACACCGGCACCGACGAGCATGGCGCAAAGATAGAGAAATCTGCCGCTTCAGAAGGTTTGTCCCCTCAGGAATATGTTAACAAGAAATCAGAAAGATACCGCGATCTTTTGCCTGCTCTAGGCATCCTCTCGGAAACGAACTTTATCCGTACGACAGACACACACCATGTCGCCTCAGCGCAGGAATTCTGGCGTACCGTCCAAAAGAACGGATTTATATATAAAAAGGATTATTCCATAAAATACTGCGTCGGGTGCGAGCTTGAAAAGACCGACTCGGAGCTTGTCGACGGCCGTTGCCCCCTTCATCCGAATCAGGATATCGAGATCATAAAAGAAGAGAACTATTTTTTCAAATTCAGCGCATTCCAGGACAAGCTTCTCGCTTTGTACGCGTCGAATCCGACACTCGTCGTGCCTGATTTCCGTGGGAACGAGATCAGAGCATTCGTCGAGCGCGGCCTCGAGGATTTCAGCATCTCCCGCCTCTCGTCAAAGATGTCCTGGGGCATTCCCGTTCCTGATGATCCATCGCAAGTCATGTATGTCTGGTTCGATGCGCTCGTCGACTATATCTCTGCCATCGGTTGGCCCGACGACCAGAAAAAGTTCAAAAAATTCTGGCAAGAATCCGGCGGCGTCGTCCAATATTGCGGCAAGGATAATCTGCGCCAGCAAAGCGCGATGTGGCAGGCCATGCTCATGGCGGCGGGCTTGCCTCCTTCACAAACTATCGTCATCGACGGCTTCGTCACCGGCGACGGCGGCATTAAAATGTCGAAATCTCTCGGTAACACCGTTGATCCGTTTGCGCTTGTAAAAGAATACGGCACCGATGCTCTGCGCTATTACGTTCTGCGCGAGCTTTCTCCTTTCGAAGACAGCCCTTTTACGCCTGAAAAATTCAAGGATGCCTATAATGCCGGCTTGGCGAATGGTCTCGGAAATCTGGTCTCGCGCGTGATGAAGATGGCGACCGCGAATGGCATCAGCTTTGATGAAAAGATCGCAAAGGCCTTTGTTACTTCAGATGAGATGGACAAGATATATAAAGAACATACAACCGGTCTCGATTCGTACGATTTGCAAAGAGCTTCCAAAGCGGTCTGGGATCTCATCGCCTCGACTGACAAGATCATTCAGGAGCGCGAGCCCTTCAAGAAGATAAAGACCGACAAAGCCGCCGCTCTAAAAGACATTCAGGAATTGCTGGCTCGCCTCGATGTGATCGGCACGATGCTACAGCCCTTCTTGCCGCAGACGGCAGAAAAGATTATCGCCTTGGTAAAGGAAAACAAAATGCCGGAATCGCCGTTGTTCATGAGAAAGTAAGATAGAAAAGCCGCTCTCCTTCGAAAGCGGCCGTAATTGTTCAATCCTCATCTTCGGCTTCTGCCTGTTCGAGGTTGTATTCAGACCAGCTCGTGCTCGGCTTGGCACCGTTTATGGACAAGAGATACACATCTTCAGCCCCGATTTCGATCTGCCACAGCTCTTGATAGTCGGGGTGATCGAAGTTGAGCCATGGATATTCCTCTTTCCAAAGCTTTCTCTTGTTGCGCGCTGATTCCCATGTTACTTTGAGCGACTGCCTCTGTGATTCCTTGAGGGCCGCTCGCGATTTGAAATAAGGCTGTGAAGCCAAGGCAAGGACCAAGAATATGACCAATAGCCACATAATCACTCCTTTTGTTCGAGGTTCATTCGTTCAATTCCTACAAATAAGTTAAACTACTTCTATGCAAAAAGCAATCAGATACATCGACACCCATGGCCACGTCAATTTTCCCGAATATGACGCCGACAGGGAAGAGGTCATCAGGCGCGCGCAGGAAGCGGGCGTCGGCATGATTACAGTCGGCACGGACATCGAAAGCTCGCGGCGCGCCATCGAGCTCGCTGAAACGCACGAGAATATGTGGGCGGTTGTTGGCATCCATCCGACGGAGATAAAACCGGAACAAATCAATCTCGATCAAGATGAAAAAGATTTTCAAGAGCTCCGCAAGATGGCGCTTCATCCAAAGGTCGTCGCACTAGGGGAATGTGGCTTGGACTACTTTCACTGCGAACCGGCCGACATTCCAGCCCAAGCCGACGCTTTCGAAAAACATATCGCTATCGCAAATGAAGCAAAAAAGCCGCTCATGCTCCACGTCAGAAATGGCAAGAAAAAAGGAGAGTCGGCTTTATCGGACGGCGATGCATACAAAGACGCTTTGAATATATTGAAAAAATCGGCACGAGTTCCTTTCAACTTCCACTTTTTCGCCGGAAGCGCCGAAGACATAAAGGAGATTTTCAAGCTCGGCGGAACGGTCTCGTTTACCGGCGTTCTAACTTTTACCCATGATTATGACGAGTTGATCAAGCAGGCGCCGCTCGGAAGCATCATGTCCGAGACTGATTGCCCGTACGTCGCGCCCGTTCCGCATCGCGGCAAACGCAACGAGCCAGTACATGTCATCGAAGTCGTAAAAGCCATAGCGCGCATTCGCGGGGAAGACGAGGAAAAGACCCGTGCCGCACTGATGGGTACTGCGCGAAGGTCGTTTTCCTTGCCGGGATAAGGCATCTACCATACCAGAGGTTCCCGCCATTTTATCTTTTCTTTATAATTTTTTTATCTTTTCTTAATGACTGTCCGGTATACTTTATTTCGCAAACCTTGCGCAAGGGATGCCTCTGTGATAATCTCATCATACGCTTTTTGCTCGCGGCCGAAAAAGTCTGCAAGCAAGCGGAAGAAAGAATTCTTTACCAGCTAATACGCATGAGGTCCGGGCCTGTATCATAAGGGATACAGCCGTGCTCTGTCGAAATGACAGATCGCCGCATGCTTGAGAAACACATGACCGAATCCACACATACTTCCAAAGTCTACGAAATCAGCTATCTTCTCGTCCCGTCATTGCCCCAGGAAAAAGTCGGCGCAGAAGCCGCGGCTCTTTCCGCTCTCCTCGCACAACATTCAGCCACTGTCATCGACGAGGAGGCGCCGTCCTCGATCTCTCTCGCCTACGAGATGGACAAGAGCTCCGGAGGAGCGCATCAGCGCTTCGATCAGGGATATTTCGGCTGGATCAAATTTTCCTGTCCGTCTTCGTCTATCGAAGACATACGGAAAGGCTTTGAACAGAGTCCGAATGTCTTGCGTTCTCTCGCTGTCTCTACGCTCAAGGAAAAGACCTATCTGGGCAAGAGGGCAAAGCCAGAGGCAAGACGAGAGGAAGCAGCCAATCCTTCACCGGCGCCAGCGATCGCTCCGGGAGCCCCATTGACCGCTTCGGAGATAGCTGCCGTAGATCAAAAGCTCGATGAGATAGTCAAAGGAGCTTAACAGCGCTATACTAATCAGAACAACAACCATGTATCTCAACAAAGCCATCGTCTACGGAAACCTTACCCGCGATCCGGAACTGCGGGCCATACCATCCGGTTCGAAAGTCGCCACGTTCTCTGTCGCCACGAACCGCATTTGGAAGGACAAGGCAGGCGCGCGCCAGGAGGCAGTCGATTATCATAATGTCGTCGTATTCGGCCGCCAAGCAGAGACCGTTTCGCAATATCTGAAAAAAGGATCCGCCGCTCTCATCGAAGGACGCATGCAAACCCGCTCGTGGGACGGCACTGACGGCCAGAAAAAATACAGGACCGAAATCGTTGCCGACCGCATACAATTCGGTCCACGATCCGGCGCAGTCGCACCATCCGGCGCCGCTAAATCGGACCCGAGCGCGATAGAAGCGTCTGCTCCGTCAGAAAATCCTCCGGCTCCGACCGAGGCGATCGAATATCCAGAAGAAGAGATAAATCCGGACGACATACCGTTCTAACAACATCTAAACATTAACATCATCATGAACAAAGAATGCTACTTCACTAAAAACAACATACGCTTCATCGACTACAAGGATACGGATATCCTGAAGAAATTCATAAATCCGTATGGTCGCCTCATCTCTCGCAAGCGCACCGGCGTCTGTGCAAAGAGCCAGCGCCAGCTCGCTACTGCCGTCAAACGCGCGCGATATATGGGACTCTTGCCGTACGTGGTCAGGTAAAAGCAAACAGGCAAGAAGCAACAAGGAAAGTTAAAGGAGGAAGAAAAGTATCCTCGTCAAGGCACGCCGTCATCGGCCAGGCACGAATCTGCTGATTCGCCTACTGGCGATGCGTCTCGCTCTCGCGCCAGTCGCGCTCCGAGAGGCTTTTCCGAGAACACTTTTCTTCCTCCTTTTCTATTGTTACTTCACTCTTTCTCTATACTCTCCAGTTTCAGTATTGACTCTTATTACGTCTCCTTCGGCAACGAACAGAGGGACGTTCGCGGTAGCTCCTGTTTCAAGAGTCACTGTCTTGTTGCCGCCGGTCGCAGTGTCGCCTTTGACATTCGGCGGTGCCTCGGTCACGCGCAGGTCCGCTGTGATAGGGAACTTGAACCCGACGCTCTGCTCGCCAAAGAGAAGCTGTTCGAGAGTGGTATTCGGTTTGAGGTATTTTCCGCGCGGACCGACGATCTCGTCGCTCACGCTCCAGCGCTTCGACGCATCTTTCGGATCAACGAACCAGTATTGTCCACGATTCGCGTAGAGGAATTTCGATTCGCGCGAATCTATCTCGGCTTCCTCGGCTTTTTCCGACTGGTGAAAGGAATACTCGGTCACCTTTCCGGTGACGAGGTTTTTCAGTTTGGTCGCATTGACCGGCTTTCGCTGCTGTTTGCGGAAAACGTGCGACGTTAGCACTTCGTACGGCTGGCCGTCCAGGATGATGTATTTGTGTTCGGTGATCTCGCTGTATTCGAGCATTGACATGATGATTTCTGGTTAAAATTAAGTAGGAGCATTCTATATGAGTTCACGCCAAAAAGCAAAACCGCCAATGTTTTTATGGGCGGTTGTGTTGTGATTGCAAGATTATCAGCAAAAACCAATATGAAGTGTGCGGTTGCTTTTGGCTTTTTTGACGAATGTGTCTCTTTCGGCCTTGAGCGCCTCTTTTTGGTCAGTGTGGCGAGCTCTTCGTATTTCTTCTTCACGTTGTCTCAAACCATTATCAAATTTTTCTTGTCGAAGTGAAGCTCCATAATTGCCCCAAGCCACATTGAACCGAGCTTGGCGTTCCATAGCCAATTTACTCATTCTTTTCATAGATGTTCCTTTCTCTGGAGCCAAGCTACACGATACAGAACTTAAAGTCAACGTCGAAAAATTATTGACGAAATCTTTTGCTCTGATAAAATTCAAAGTATGTTAAAATCTATTAAAGATCGTCTTAATAAAAAATGTTCAATCTGTGGCAAGCAGATGAAGGTTATTTGCTATCGAGACAACTCATATCACGGTTGACATTATTTTGGCAATATTGATATATATTCAAAGAAGGAGATAGCCAAAGCAACCAAGTTTGGCACAAGGACGGAAATAATTTTTGGCAGGGAAGTTCATATTGCAAGAAAAGACCCGAAGCCTTACAGCTTCTTTGAATATTGGGAATGTCCCAAGTGTTATTGGGGTGGAAAGTGATTAAGATATTTTTGGCTTATCAAGATCTTCGGGCTTAAAGTTTGCTTGTTTTAAAGCGATATCTCTAAAGTAAATGCCGCCTATCCTTTTAACTGTCTCTATGCCTACACCATAATCGAAAGCAACTTTTTTCAAAGAAATCTCAAAATCTTTGAAGTCCAAATCATCAAAAAATCTAAAGGCTTGTTCTTGAATATCATACTGATTGTCCATAACACATGTTGACTTGAACTGATCAAGCAGGTATGTCTTATTATCATCAATATATTTCTTAAGTCCACTGTCATTCAATATCTTCAGACCTCTTTCCAAGAGAGCAACAGGTGAAGCGCTTGAGAATGATTTATCCATCCTTCCTTCCATGTTAGTTAGGCGTTTATCAAAACCAATAACTTCAGTTTCAACCTTTGTAAGACGATGAAAAGCATACCAAGTCCCCAATACCAAAGTACCTATAAGTCCCAACATCTTATAGATCCCAATATTTATGATGATATTTGTTCCCATGATTTTATTACTACTATACCAACACTATAAGGTGCAAATTAAAGATTACTCCTCGCTCGAACCCGCGCTTTCCTTGCTTTCAATGCTTTTCCCAACAGTAAGTCCCTCACTCAATCGTGCGCGGATCTTGCCCAAGAGCTCCTCCTGCATCTCTTTGTTGTCCTTCAAAAACTGCCTAGTGGCGTCATAGCCGCGGCCGAGAGTGAGCTCGCCGTATTTGTATGAATTGCCGGATTTCGTCAAAAGTTCCATTTTTTCTCCGAGAGCGATGATCTCGCCCTCCTTTGATATGCCTTCGTTGTACATGAGGTCGAATTCTGTCTGGCGAAAGGGGGCTGCCACTTTGTTCTTGACCACTTTGACGCGGACGCGGCCTCCCATGACCTCGTCGCCTTTTTTTATCTGGGCTATGCGGCGTATATCGAGGCGGACAGATGTGTAGAATTTGAGCGCTTTGCCTCCCGGTGTCGTTTCCGGATTGCCGAACATGACGCCGATCTGCATGCGTATCTGGTTGATGAATATGACGATCGTCTTTGATTTTGCGACGATGGCGGTGAGCTTGCGCAAGGCCTGCGACATGAGGCGTGCCTGCTTGCCGACATGGTACGCGCCCATATCGCCCTCGATCTCGTCCTTTGGCGTGAGAGCCGCCACCGAATCGATGACGATTACATCGAGTTTGCCTGAACGAACGAGAGAATCCACGATCTCGAGAGCCTGTTCGCCGGTATCCGGCTGGGATATGAGCAATTCGTCCGTTTTGACCCCGAGCCTAGCCGCATATTCCGGATCCATAGCATGTTCTGCGTCTATAAATGCGCAAATGCCGCCTTTTTTCTGGGCCTCGGCGATGACATGGAGGGTCAGCGTCGTCTTTCCGGATGATTCAGGTCCAAAGACCTCGATGATGCGTCCACGGGGCATTCCTCCGACGCCGAGAGCCGCGTCGAGGCCGATGGAACCGGTCGATATGGCGTCGACGTTGACGTGCGGCTTCTCGCCGAGCTTCATGATGGCGTCATCGCCAAATTTTCCGCGAATGGCGTTCAGGGTATCCTTTATATTATCTGTCGGATCGCGGCGGCTCTGCGTGGGGGCTTGTTTTTCTTTAAGTTTTTTTGGCATAGTGATTTTTTTTAAGTGAATGTATAAAGTTATGAAATTCATGACGCATATGACTCAAGCTGTTTCCAAGACCTTTACCCTCCTTTCGAGCCGGTCATGCTCGGGACGACTGACGCAATCGAGCGTATGGGCGTCAAAAGCGTTCCAAAGGCCTTGGATGCGATTATTGACCCCTTCGAATTTTTCGTCTACCTCATCGAACCGCTCATCGACCGCCTCAAATCTCTCGTCGATGGATTTTTCCATTCTGGTAAAAGAATTTCCGACGATCATGGTGAGATCAGCGATATCTTGCTTCAGCAAAGCAATATCGCCCTTGGTAGAGGGTCTGTTTTTTGTTTTTTCCGTAGCCATATTTTTTCTTGCTTAATGATAATAGCATACAGTATACGAAAAAGTTATTAAGAAAAGTTAAAAAAGTTATTAAGAAAAGTTAAAATCTATATCTGCGCAATGGCGCAGTCTGTATGTCAAGATTTTACCTCGAGCATTCGTTATGTAGAGGTCGCCGTGGCCGCCTCGGTCGTCGAAGCCGTTATTTTCGGCGCCAGATAGACCAGTTCGAGGCGTTTTTGCGTCGCATGGCCGAACTGGTCGTGCGCGGACAGCGTCTCTATATTGTATCCCGGCAAAAGCAGGATGGTTTCTGAAAAATTACCCTTGTCATCTATGGTTATCGGACGCCCGTCTAGGGTTATGTCTTTTATGCGCGCGGCAACGCCTACGATAGTGGCTGTAGAAGTGGAAAAAGCCGCATAGTCAGAAGGTTTTGTGATGGTGATGCTGGGACCGGAAATATATGCCTTTGATGTCCTATATATGAAATAAAGGAGTCCGGCGGCGATTATGGCTATGACAGCCGCAATGAAGATTTTTTGTGTAGTGCCGCGATTCATAAATATAAGTCTATAAAGTCCTTAAAGTCTATAAAGTGAATGTTCTCGCGTTATTGAATTTACTTTATGGACTTTACAGACTTTTGACTTTATGGACTATAACATCGTTTGTTCACTTTGCTCTGGAATATCAACTGGAGCTTCTTCGCTCGTCTCCGAGCCGCCCATCACCTCCCTCGGTTTCGAGCCGTTCGCAGGTCCGATGATGTTGCGCTCTTCGAGCATGTCCATCAATTTCGCCGCGCGGGAATAGCCGACGCCCAATTTGCGCTGCAAATATGACGTCGAGGCTTTTCCGGCGGAAACGACCGCTAGTCGGGCGTCCTCGTACATGTCATCGTCTTCGAGCGATTCATCATCGAGATTCGCGGAGAACACAGCATCCTGGCCCGGCTCGCTTTGTGGTCCTGACAGATTGATTTCACTCATAATTTCATCCTTGTAGGTGTCACCGAGGTATTTTGCCACTTTCTTCACTTCATTTTCGGATATATAAGCGGACTGCAAACGCACCGGCTTTGACATTTCTCCGCCGAGATAGAGCATGTCGCCCGCACCGAGGAGCTTTTCTGCGCCCGGCTGGTCGAGGATGGTGCGCGAATCTATTTGCGAGGCTACTTGCAACGCTACACGCGTCGGGATGTTTGCCTTGATGAGGCCGGTGATGACGTTGACGCTTGGCCGCTGTGTGGAAATGACCAAGTGAATTCCCACGGCACGGCTCATCTGGGCGAGGCGGACGATCGCCGATTCCAATTCGCGCGGATAGGCCTGCATGATATCGGCCAATTCGTCGATGACGACGACGATATAGGGCATAGTCTCGGGGAATTCCTCGTTTTCCTTGTATTTTCCTTTGAGTGCGGCTTCAATCGCCGGATCGAGGACGTTCTTGTGATACGAATCGATGTCGCGCGCCGATGATTTTTCGAGGAGATCATAACGGCGGCTCATTTCCTTGCCTGCCCATTTGAGGGCCAGAATGGCTTTTTTCGGATCTGTTATGACCGGCGTCAGGAGGTGAGGTATCTTGTTGTACAGCGTCAATTCGACGCGTTTCGGGTCTATCATGATGAATTTTAGGTCTTCCGGCGAATTGCGATAGAGGAGGGAAGTGATGACGGCATGTATCATGACCGATTTGCCGGAACCGGTGGCGCCGGCCACGAGCATGTGCGGCGCCTTGGCCAGATTGGCGAAATGGGAGATACCGGTGATCGATTTGCCGAGGGAAGCGAGGAGAGGCTTGTCTGATCTCTGGAATTCTTCGGAGCTGAGGAGCGTTGCCAAACCGACAGTGGTCTTTGAAGTGTTCGGTATCTCGATGCCGACGAGCGACTTGCCTGGTATCGGCGCCTCGATGCGTATCGGATGGGCCGCGAGAGACAACGAAAGGTCATTGTTAAGGGCAGTGATACGTGACAGCTTCACGCCCTCTGCAGGCTTTAGGGCGTAGCGCGTCACCGAAGGGCCGATGGATATCTCATCCATTTCGACGCTGATGCCGAAATTCTGCAAAGTCCTCTTTATTATATTTGCATTGGCTTTTATGTCGCCTGTTTCCGGCCGGCCGCTGTCTTTTTCGAGCAAGGAGAGCGGTGGAGGAGTGAACGGCTTCATGCTCCTGGTATTTCCGATCATGGCAAAATCCTCCTCCTCTTCCACGTGCTTTTTCTTTTCAGATTTTTTTGGTTGTGGAAGAACGGCCGGTGTTTTCTCTTCCTCGGTATCATTTTCCTCGTCATCCAGCTTTTTCTCGGCCTCTTCGACCATATCATCGACATCCGAATCGTCTTTTTCCATCTTGCTTTTTGCTTTTTGCTTTCTCCAAAATGCCAGTTTGTCGAGCGTCACTCCGGCCTCGAGCGTTATGAGGAGGGAAATGGCCACGAGCGCGACCAATATCGCCGCCGAAGCATATACATCGACGAGCGATATGAGCGGGGAGGAGACATAGTGGCCGATGATGCCGCCTTTGTTCGTGGATACGAGATCGACTAGGCCAAGTCCTGAAAGCAGGAACAAAAGACCGCCAAAGAGCTTCCAGACGGTAAAGCGCTGGCGTATGCCGCGCAGAAAAGCGATGGCCATGATGATGCAGATGAGGGGTACGAGGAAGTAGCCGATGCCGAATAGCTCGCTCGCGTAGTGGTAAAAGTCTTGGCCGACCCAACCAGCCTTGTCGAACGAAGCGAGGGCGGTCAATATGCCGGCAACGAGGAATGCTATGGACAATACCGCCTGCAGGGTTTCAGCCTTGAGCTCTTTGACGAACGATGTGCCCGTTTCTTTTCTCTCTTTACCCTTTTTCTTTTTGGCCATGATAAGAGGATTATACCAATTATCGAGTGATAAGACTATACGGAGTTCTCTATTTTTAAAGAAAATTACAGAATAACAGTCCATAAAGTCGAAAGTCCGTAAAGTCTATAAAGTGGATTCAAGAATACCCATACTCACTTTATGGACTTTATGACTTTAAGGACTTTATAGACTCATCTATCAACTTGCTTTTTATATCCATTGTCTTATATAATGTCCTTGAAAATCAATCAAAAATATAAAGGACAGGATGAGTGTTTTAAAGGACAGCTATCACAACTAACATAAAGGACATGCAGGAAAATAAAGGCCAAAACCACATACCGATAGATCAGAGCTTCTGGCGCACCATAGGCCTCATTTCAGGAGATGAGCATCTTTTCTATGTCTTCAAGAAGACAGAAAAGATAGTCACCGCCCTGTATCTGGTCACCAATTTGATAAAGGACAACGACCCCCTCAAATGGGAGATACGCGAACGTTGCATGTCCTTGATATCCTCCACCATTGCTTTGGCTGGTATCGATTCACAGGAAAAGAATTCCTATATGCGATTCTTCCTTTCATCGATCCTTGAAACCAGGACATTCATCAATATATCTTTTGGATCTCATATAATCTCGAAAATGAACGCTGAAATGATAATAGGCGAAATAGACGCACTGGTCATCCACATAAAGGACCGCGCGCTCGATGATGCCAGCCGAGCCGGCTATGTTCTCTCGAAATCATTTTTTGCCACTGAACAGCCGGGAAGGACAGATGATAAAGGACAAGAAAAAATCGTAGGCGAAAGTGCGTCAAATTCCTTTAAAAAATCCAATCAGAGCAATGTTTTTCCAAAAGACAGCCGCAAGAGTTCCATCCTAGAATTATTAAAGAAGCAGCCCAATCAAACTATAAAGGACATCGTAAAGGACATACCGAACTGCAGTGCAAAGACGATTCAGCGCGAACTTTCCGATCTAGTCCGTTCCGGCATGGTCAAAAGGGAAGGCGATAGGAGATGGAGCCGGTATTCGTTGAAATAGTCCGTAAAGTTAAAAGTCCCTAAAGTCTATAAAGTCGAGGATGCCAGCACCAGCTTTATGGACTTTATGACTTTAAGGACTTTATAGACTACTCGCTTGACTCTGACAGTATATAGGTGTAATATGGACTTCGTGAATATCTGTCCCCAAAAATAGCCTCAAATAGCCCCAAACGGGGCTTTGTGGCATTTTCAGGGCATAGTTATCCACATTGAGCCGTTTTACGCTCATTCTTTTGCAGGTTATAATGATTTGCAACGCAGACCCGTTTATATCCGTATATATCCATGTCTGCGCCCGTTCGTTGACAATCCTATGTCAGTCAACAAATCATGAAAGATAATCCCGTTTGTCCCGTCTTCATATCTGTACGGATGAAATGACCCATTCCTTCTTGCCAACTATCCCTCCGGCGCAGTCGATATCGGGGAGGGCATAGTGATTGCGCGCGATGTCGAAAACAGTTTCGCGCGCAGAAAAGTCAGTTTATTAGTTTAAGTGACAGCCGTACGTTCGAACCTTATCAGCTTTATAAATAATCGGATGTACGCTGTCTCAACATTACAAAAATGAAAGCAAAATCAATCGTAGCTTCCGCAGCTGTTGCAATCTTGGGCTTTGCCCTCGTCGTTTCAGCCGCTGGCTACACGTTCTCGAATTATCTTAGCGTTGGAAGCACTGGAACTGATGTAGTCAATCTCCAGAATTTTCTAATGGCTAACGGCTACAACATCGCGTCTCTCGCTTCAGGTGCTGCACAGCCAGGCTACTTTGGTTCACAAACCCAAGCAGCTGTAGAGGCATACCAGGCTGCAAAGGGTATTCCTTCGACAGGTTTCGTCGGTCCTTTGACAGTAGCTTCTCTTAACAACAAGATAGCTTCTGGCCAAGGCGGCGGCACAGTTTCATTGGCTTGCCCAGCAGGATTCACCTGCACACCGATCGTCAACACGTCAACTACTTGCCCAGCAGGTATGACTTGCACGTCGAACACGACTGGTACCAATGGCACGGTTACAATCGGCACAGCAATTACGACTCCGGGAGTTTCAGGCACTCTGACAATTGCTCAGAGCGGATCTGTTGCTAACGGTGCTACGTTCAACACAGGTCAGACAGTTGGTATCGCTGGATTCAAGTTGCAGGCAGGTCCTTCGGACATGCAGGTCAACACGATCACAGCTGACTTCAACGTTCGCCCGTGGTTGTACTTCGGATCTTTCTCTCTCGTCAATCAGACGACAGGACAGGTCCTCGTTCCGTCGATTCCTCTCTCGGCAGCCTCTTTCACAGAGATTACTGCTAGCGAGGATTACCGCATCACGATCGGTGGACTCAACTTCGTTGTTCCTCATGGTCAGCAGGTCAACATTGTTATAAATGGTCTTGCTCTCTCCGGCATCAGCCAGACCCTGAATACATACATCAGCCTCATTGCTGCTTCAGTACGTTCACTTGACGGTACTGGCGTAACTGATACTGAGAATGTAGCTGCTACAGGCTGGACTCTCGGAGCAAATGCCGCAAGCCAACTTGGAAGCGTTCTCTACAATGGTAATCAGACTGCTAACCTTGTCGTAACGATTGATCCGTCTTCACCGACGGCCCAGGTCATACAGACACAAACAGGTTCAGTCACGAATAACGTTCCTTTGGCCATCTTCGATGTTCAAGCTCAGAATAACACTGCTACACTGCAAGGTTTGACTGTCAACTTGGCTATGTCGACGACCACAGGATATGCTCCTGTTCCAGCTACGTTGGCTAACGTTATCAACACTGTTCAATTGGTTGCCAATGGTAATACCTACTATGGAAACTTGGCCAGCAGTGGTAATACAGGAACAGTCGTCTTCAACAGCAACGTGAGCATTCCGTTGCCTCTTGGAGTCAACAAGCAGTTGAAGATCGTTGCTAACATCAACCAGGGAGTCACCGGCGTATTGCTGTCTGCCTCTCTCGTTACACCTGGCACACAGGGCATTTCGTCCAACTTTGTTGGGGTAGATAATAACTACAACACTCCTACAGTAGCCGCTGGCGGCACTGTTTCAGGTGCAGTTACGACCTTCTCGACATTGGCCGCTGTGGCCGTTGTCCCTGCGGGCGTAGGCATACCTTCGTACACAGCAACGACTCAGTCTAACAAGACTGGTAACTACGCTGTGACATGGCCGTTTAGCTTCACTGTATCTGCAGGCACATCGCCGATATACATTGCGGCTACGCCGGCATCAGCAGTCAAGCTCGCTACAGATCTCGCAGGCGTCCCCGGCGTATCTGGTGCCGCTTCGACAACCGTACCGACTTCTATCAGCGGTGGAGCATTCCTCCAGGGTGATACGAATACCGGTCTTGGTTCAGCTGCTACAGGTTCGTTCTACGTTCCGTCTAACTCGAGCAGGACATTCACAGTCAATGCCATCATCAACAACTTTAGCAACACGACTCCTGACAATAGCGCTCAGGTTCAGATTGCTGGTGTTTACTATGGTTCTGCTTCAGCTACGACGACTCAGGTCATCGCTACAAGCTCGGAGTCCTTCTACTCTTCGAACTTGACCAGCCTCCAGAGCACCCCAGTTTCTCTCCTTACACAATAAGGAAGGATTCGAGAGTGATTCTAGAGATCAAGTACTTTGTACTTGATGAACAAGCAAAAACCGCCTTCGGGCGGTTTTTGTATTGCCAAAACATAAAATCTTTGATATACTCGCTCTATGAAAAACATTAAAATCAAGGTCATTGCGTCGGTCGTCATAATCGCAGTTATCGTTACGGTTGTAGTCATATCGTTGAACGCTGGAAAATCCGGCTCGCTGGCTCTGCCATCGTCGTTTGGAGTACTTCCTGTATCTTCCACAACAACCCCGAGCAACGCTTCATCAGCTAGCGCATCCACAAACAAACAGCCTGTGGTCTCATCGAACAAACCTTCGACGAACTCTAGCATGACATCAGGTACGTATCAGAATTATATCAATCAATATTATTCAACAAAGAACGCCTGTGATGCCGCGGCCACAAGCCAATTTACCAAGCTTTATGGAAGCACGATCGGATCATCCGCTTTGCTCACTTATTACAACTCCACTACAGGTACATGTCTTGTAAAGATTTCAGGAAGCATTCAACCCACCGGTTCTGCGACGACGACGAACATAATATATTTCCGCAATGTCAGCAGCAATTCGCTTTTGGCTGATTGTTCGCAGATATCGGGCAAAAACACAGCACCCGGCCCTTGGCAGTGCACCAACAGGACAAATGGGCAGGGAATCAATATCGATCAATTCAACGAGTTCATAAGCACGTTTATTTCACCGTAAGCAATACGGCTCGCTTTGAGCACCGAAACTTCGTCATATCTCGTTATATATAGTATTATAGTGATATGCGCAACATCATCTCCTCATCTTTCTTGATCCCCTGTATAGTCGCGTATATGCTTGGTGCCACGATGGTGTTAGCCCAGACACAATGTTTGTCGTTGTCATCAGATATTGGCTATGGGATGGCTGATAATGGAACCAATGACCAGATACTTCTTTTGCAGAGATATCTTTCCAGCGCCGGTTATTTGTCCGCTACGCCGACAGGCTATTTCGGTTCGGCCACCGTTGCCGCCGTCAAAGCATTCCAAATTGCCAATAGGGTTTCAGGCACAGGCTATGTTGGTCCTTTGACCAGAGCCGCGCTAAACCGATTGGCGTGCGCGGCCACAATCAAAACTCAAACTACGCCTGCTGTCGTTTCTCCCGTGAGTTCCGCCGTTTCTTCTTCTGCCATCACATCTCCAACCGCCGGACAGACTTTAACTACAGGCCAGACTTTTAATATCACATGGAATTCACAGCCATACTCGCGATACAATCTAGTCTTGGTTTCTTCGAGCGGCGCAGGCGCAGGCTTCATAAGCCAATCTGTTGGAAACTCGAATCAATATCTGTGGACGGTCGGTAATGTCTACTCGTCACAAACACAATCAAATATAGCCGTTCCGGCCGGTTCATATCAGATCCGTATTGAAAATCCCGCTACAGGCCCAGAGCCGACTGATCCGATAAGCAATCCTTTTACCATTTCAGCAGCCACTCTAAATCTCTCCAATATATTTCCGACTTCAGTTACGGCCGATGGTACTACGGCGGCTGTGCTATACGGCTCCGACCTAAATTCATCAATCTCGATCAATTTCAGTGGCTCGAGCGCCAAGGGGCAGGTGCTCTATGCATCTCCCGATGGGAGAGTTCTCGTATTTTCAGTCCCCGTCGGTACGCTTGCGGGCTCTCAATCCATATATGTTTCCAATTCATTGAATCAGTCGTCGAATCAATTGCCGTTCACTATTACGAGCCCATAATATTTTTCCATGAAAAAAAACAAACACATAGTCATATGTTCGATAGCAGCGCTTTTGTTTCTGTCTATAGGATCGCAAAAGGCGTCTGCTGCATCGACGCCTTCTCTTTCGCTATCGGCTATTGGCGGCGGTTCAGTCCAAGTCACGGTCTATGGCGCTGATCCCGGAGCTACCGTAATGCTCTATTACAGTTCCGCGACGACGTCTTCTGCGTCCGTCGGTCTCGGCCTCACCAATTCGAGCGGTTATCTGTCTACGACAATAAGCGCAGGAACCTATGGTATCCAGGGCAATTCTGCGGTATATGTGAATGTCGATGGCGCTCAATCGGCATCTTCGTATTGGCCTGCGAGTACAGGCTCGTCCGGCAATCTTTCTCTCAGCCAGACTGTAATGAATATGGGTGCGGGACAGAGCGAGAGTATAACTGCCAATAACGCCATCGGTGCCCTAAGCATATCGAGCAATTCGAATCCTGGCGCGGCCATGGGAACGATTTTCGGCAATACAATCGTGGTTGCGGGGACATATAATCCCGGGACGACCATTCTGACAGTCTGCGATTCGGCGAATAATTGCCAGTCCGTCAATGTTGCCGTACTGTCCTCATCCGTCTCGACTTTTTCATTGAGCTCGAATACCGCAAATCTTTTGGTAGGCCAAAGTCAGACCATAACCGCATCCGGTCTCGGTCCCTTCTCTATCTCACAGAATAGCAATCCATCGGCGGTGTCGGCGACGATCAGCGGGAATAACATCGTTCTCACAGGCATTTCTTCCGGAGGAGCGACAATAACCGTGTGCCAAACTGGCAATCAATGTGGGACGATAAATTCATATTCAAATTCATCGGGCAATTCTAGTTCAGTTCCAAACACGACGATACCCCAAGCTCCTGTATCGATCGCTTCGATTCCTCTCGCACTCGCTTCATTTTCTGTGGCTTCCGGCAACCAGAACAACAATTTACTGGCTGGCGGCAATTCTTTGACCGTCAGCTTTAGTGCGAATCAAAGCATAATGAACGTATCAATGTCGATCAATGGTACAGCTGTGGCGGTCAACGGCTCTGGAAGCGGTCCCTATACGGCGGTATATACAATGACCGGGTCCGAGAGAATGCCTTTGCCGATCATCATCTCATTCTCTAATTCTTCTGGTGCCGCCGCGCGCCAGTATTTCTGGACGAGCAATTCTTCGTCTGCACCTGCTTCGACTCCTGCGCCGCCACAAAATCCCGTCAACACCCCATCATCCAATTCCTCTTCGTACCAATTCGACAACTATCTCTATAGTGGCATGAATAAAGTCGGTCAGAGCGATCCCAATGTCGTTGCGCTCCAGAATCGTCTTGCAAAGGACGGATACTTTTCGGGCTCGGCTACGGGTTATTTTGGTCCGGTGACAAAAGCTGCTGTAAAAGCGTACCAGACCAATCACGGCCTCTCTCCTCTCGGTGTCGTCGGGCCGGCTACCAGGAACCTTCTGAACCAGGGGATTTGATGTCATTTAGGATCAAATGGTAAACTGGAAAGTGTCCTTTGGTTTGGATTTTTTCAAAAAGATGTTGCAAAAGAAATACATAATCATCTTCCTCACCGTTGCCGTTGTCACTGGCGGATTTGTAGGTTGGTTTGCTCGGAATGAGCTCTCTTTCTTGTCAAAAGCGTCTCTACCTACGGCTACGGCCCAGGTTCGCATTGATTCTCCGCTCTATCCCTTGATCAACCCGCTTCTTTATTCGGAAAGCCCCATGGATACGTCGTCCAGATACGCAAAGCTGCTCGCGTCCATGAAAAGCTTTGTCGATTCTGCAAAAGAGTCGGGAAATGCCGATGATGTTTCCGTATATTTCCGAGACTTGAATAGCGCTACCTGGATCGGTGTAAATGAAAACGATACATATACTCCAGCCAGCATGTTAAAAGTCGTCGTCGTGATGGCGACCCTCAAATTGGCCGAATCAAACCCGTCGATCCTGGATGAAAAGCTCTATTATACTGCGACGAGCACTGCAGGCGACCATTATCCGCCTAACGACGATCTCAAAAGCGGCTTTTACACCGTGCAAGACCTTGTGAGCTACACCGTTGTCTATTCCGATAATGCGGCAGTCGATGCACTCCTTTCGGACAAGAACATAAACAATGAATTTACGAGCATATACGAGCTTTTTCGTCTACCCATCTCTTCGTCGCCCAACGACTTCATGTCGCCAAAATCCTTTGCTGTCGTTTTCCGCACGCTTTACAACTCGACTCTGTTCCAATGGGGTCTGTCGGAGCAGGTCATGGATTTGTTGACGAAGACGACGTTCAACGTCGGTTTAGTGGCCGAACTTCCGAATACGCTGACAGTCGCACATAAATTCGGCGAAAGCAACGATATCTTGCCGAACGGTTCCGTCGAACACGAATTGCACGATTGCGGCATCATCTATTATCCTGATGACCCATATCTATTGTGCGTCATGACCAAGGGCCAGGATTTCGACAGGCTCGCAGGCGTTATAGCCGGCATATCAAAGATCACATATGACTTTGTTGAACAGCAGAAAAGCCAGATATAAAATATAGTTACGGATCATTCTCTCGTTTGAAAGGTTGCCCACTATTCCAAGTCCATAGCCGAGATCAAAAAGATATTCCTTTTGGGAATCCTCTAGGTGATGTTAGAATAGTGCGTACATATCGTAATTCATGGAAACTTTCCTCA
>Ga0302320_10002702_pt1 | contig 41500 bp, 35 predicted proteins | sample Bog_T0_3_FD_202130 | JGI IMG/M metagenome (GOLD analysis project Ga0302320, IMG submission 202130) | Peat permafrost microbial communities from Stordalen Mire near Abisko, Sweden - Bog_T0_3 | ecosystem: Environmental > Terrestrial > Soil > Wetlands > Peat | place: Sweden: Abisko, Stordalen Mire... | reverse complement strand
CCTGGTGGGTGTGCTGCTGGGGCTGAGCCGTCTGGCAGCCGACAGCGAGATCATTGCCATGCGCGCCTCCGGCCTGGGCGTCGGCTACTTCGTCCGCGTGGCTTCAATCGTCGCTGTGGGTGGAACTCTCTTTGGGTTGTTCAATTCCCTCTACGTCGCGCCCCGCGCCAACCAGGCCATTCTCGATCTGAACCGGGTTTTGGCCACGCAAGCCTCCTACCAGATTCAACCGCGCGTCTTTTACGAAGACTTCAAAGACAAAGTTCTCTACGTCCAGAATGTGATCTCGGGCACCGGAGCAGCGAACTGGCGCGGCGTCTTCATGGCCGACATCAGCGACAGCGCGTGGCCCAAAATCATTACCGCCGCTTCCGCTTCCGTAGTCAGCGACAACTCCCAAGAACTGCTGATGCGCCTGCACAATGGCACCGAGCATGACCCGGTCCCAGGCCATCCCGAGCAGTACAACGTCTCCACTTTCGCCATCGACGACATGCCGTTCACGGCGAGCCAGCAGAACGAAGGCCACCTGGGACGCCTCGATACGGCCATCTATGCGCTGCCCAACCGGGAGCTCTTGGCACGCACGCACGGCCCGGACGGCAAACGCTTCCTGATCGAGCTCTACAAGCGCTTTTCCTATCCCACGGCGTGCCTGGTGTTGATGCTGGTCGCCGTGCCGCTCGGGGTGACCTCACGCCGCGGGGGAAAGAGTTCCGCCTGGGTCTTCACCATTCTGCTTGTCGTGCTCTATTACTCGCTTTCCCTGGTGGGCATTGCTCTGGGCCGGCAAAACTGGATTCCGACCTTCCTCGCCGTCTTCTCGGCGAACATTTTCTTCACGCTATTTGGAATATTCCTGCTTTGGCAAATGGCCAGCGGCGGCAGCATCCTCCCCACCATCACTGCCTGGAGCAGCGGGCACGCTCCCAAACCGCACATGACCAACCCCCTCACCGCGATCGGCTCGAAGCTGGGTGGAGTGCTGGCGAAATTCCAGTCGCGGCCGCGCCGCAAGAAATCGCGCGGCGTGTTTCCGCGGATCCTCGACGCATACGTGGTGGTCGAGTTCCTCTACATGTTTACCCTCGTGCTGTTCGGCTTTGTTTTCCTGGTCCTCGTGTTCACCGTTTTCGATCTGCTCGGCGACATCCTGCGCAACCGCATTCCTCCCACAACCGTGGGCGACTATCTGATCAACGTGACCCCCCTGTTTCTTTATCAGCTTGCGCCCATGGCCGTTCTCATCGCAGTGCTGGTCACCTTTGGCGTACTCAACCGCAACAGCGAGATCATTGCCATGAAGGCGACGGGCATCAGCCTCTACCGGCTCGTGGTCCCCGTGGTTTCGATCGCCGCCATCCTCGCGGTCAGCCTTTTCCTCTTCGACGAGTTTTACCTCCCGCAAGCCAACAAGCGGCAGGATGCATTGCGCAATATGATCAAAGGAAAGCCTCCGCAAACCGTCAGCCATCCGGAGCAGAACTGGATCTTCGGCCAGGCTCGACCCGGCGAACCATCGCGCATTTTCTACTATCGCTTCTTCGATCCCGACCGCAGCCAGTTTGCCAACATCTCCGTCTTTGAGTTCAACCCTTCCACGTTTGCGCTCACTAAACGCATCTTTGCCGCCAAAGCAACCTGGGACGCGGGCGCCGGAACGTGGCGCTTTCAAAATGGGTGGGAAAACGACATTGAAGGCGACCACACCAGCGGATTCAATGCGTTCACCGAGACCTCATTTCCGGAGATTCATGAAGAACCCGGCTACTTCAACAAGGAGAGCCTGCAAGCCCAGCAGATGAACTTCGAGCAGCTCGACCGTTATATCGGCGACTTGCGGCAGAGCGGCTTCGACACCATGAAGCTGCGCGTCGCCCTGTGGCACAAGCTGGCGTATCCGCTGGTTGCCGTTGTGATGTCGGTTCTCGCCATTCCCTTTGCACTGTCCATGGGCCGCCGTGGCTCACTCACCGGCATTGCGGTGGCCATCGGCGTGGCCCTTACCTACTTTGTGGTGGAGAGCCTGTTTGGCGCTTTAGGGAATGTCAATTACCTTCCCGCCGCTCTGGCTGCCTGGTCGTCGGACATCCTCTTCGGCCTGGTGGGTGGCTACCTGCTGCTGCGCACACCGACCTGATTCATTCCGACACTGGTCGCCTGCACCGACTCGGCACCGTCGCAAGCAGGCAAAAACCCATTGCATGCCGTTCATTTATTCGTTGCAGAGGTTTTGAGAGATTCAGCATGAAACCATCCGTCAGACTGGCCTCCCTCGAAGAAATTGCTCCCTGGCGCGACCTGTATCGGCAGTCGATGAACTGCCAGGTCCTCCACGATTCGCTGCACCCCCGCGCAGGCTGGACCCAGTCCTACGTTTTTGAATTGGGGGGAGCGATCGCCGGATATGGCTCCATCGCCATCGCCGGGCCGTGGAAGGGGATGCGCGTCATCTTCGAATTCCATGTCGCGCCGCCCTATCAAACGCGCGTATTCGATCTCTTCGACGCTTTGATTCAAACGAGCGGCGCCACCGGGATCGAAACCCAAAGCAACGACAAGCTCCTGACCGTGATGCTCCATGCCCTGGCCCGCAACGTCGAGACAGAAAGCATTGTCTTCGAAGACAAACTCATGACGGCCTTGCAGGCGCCCGACGCCCGGCTCGTTCGCCGGGAAGAGCCCGACAAGGACTGGGCCCTCATCGTCAACGGAGAGATTGCCGCAAGCGGCAGCATTCTCTTCCATTACAACCGGCCTTACGGGGACGTCTACATGGAGGTCGCTGAGCCCTTTCGGCGACGCGGCCTGGGCAGCTACCTCGTGCAGGAGTTGAAGAGAATCTGCTACGACATGGGGAGCATTCCCTGTGCCCGTTGCAACATCAGCAATCTGGCTTCGCGCAAGACCCTTCAAAAAGCTGGATTTGTGCCTTGCGCCCACATTTTGAAAGGCATTTTCTAGCACCCGTTCGACCGGTTGGCACCCTTCCTCAATCAAGCCCGTACAATCAATTCATGCTTCGCGAACTGCGCCCACTCTTCGGTTACATGCGCCGCTACCGCTGGGGATACCTCTGGGGCACCCTTTCCTGCATCGCCACCAACGCCATCTGGGTCTTCTTTCCGCAGGTCCTGAAGCATGCCATCGACGCCATGGGCAGAGGCGTCACGCAGACAGGCATTCTGGTCTTTGCCGGAGAACTGGTGGCCATCGCGCTCATCAAGGGCATCTTCCTCTATGCCCAGCGCTGGATCCTGATCGGCATCTCTCGCGAAATTGAGTTCGACCTGCGCAACGACCTGTTTCGCCACCTGGAGAAGCAGGATTCCGGCTTTTATCAGCGCTACCGCACCGGCGATGTGATGGCGCGGCTCACCAACGACCTGAACGCCGTGCGCATGCTGCTGGGACCGGCCCTGATGTACAGCGCCAACACCGTCTTCTTCACCGTGGGCGCGCTGTTCTTCGTTCTCCGGATCAGCCCCTATCTCACCCTGGTGGCCTTGGCGCCCATGCCCATCGCCAGCATCCTGGTGCAGTACTTCGGAACCAAGATCCACGATCGCTTCGAACGCATCCAGGCCAGCTTCTCCGAGATCTCCTCGCAGGCCCAGGAGAACTACTCCGGCGCGCGGCTAGTCCGCGCTTTCGCCCGCGAAGACTCGCAGATCGGCCTGTTCGAACGCCTCAACCAGCAATACATTGCCCGCTCCCTGCGGCTAGTCCAACTCATGGGCATGCTCTGGCCAACGCTGGAATTCATCCTCGGCGTTTCCATGGTGATTACTTTGCTGGCGGGCGGGCACCTGGTCATCGCTCATCGCATCAGTGTGGGCGATTTTGTTGCCTTCAACACCTATATGGTGATGCTGATCTGGCCGATCATCGCCGTTGGCTGGGTGGTCAACCTGTTCCAGCGCGGCACAGCCTCGGTGCAGCGCATCGACGAACTGTTGCAGGCTGAACCCTCGATCGACGACAGCAGCGCCGACGCGTCGATCGGGGAAGATACCGTGCTGCTCGGCGAGATCGAGTTCCGTCACCTCAGTTTCAGTTACGGCGATACGCCCGTGCTGCGCGAAATTGCCCTCAAGGTCCCTGCCGGCTCCACGCTGGCCATCGTCGGCCCAACGGGTTGCGGCAAGACCACGTTGGTCAGCCTGCTCTCCCGCATGTTCGAAGCACCGGCCGGCTCGCTGCTGATCGATGGCCGGCCGATCCGCGAGTACCCCTTGGCCGTGCTGCGGCACAACATCGGTATGGTTCCCCAAGAGACATTTCTGTTCAGCGAGACCATTCGCGAAAACCTGGCGTTCGGAGCACCCAACGCAAGCGCTGAAGAGATGAACCTGGCCACCGAGGCCGCGCATATTCGTGCCGAGTTCGAGGAGTTTCCGCAGGGATTGGCGACGATTGTGGGGGAGCGCGGCGTGACTCTTTCCGGCGGTCAGAAGCAGCGTGCCGCGATCGCGCGCGCCTTACTGCGCAGGCCGGCAATTCTCATCCTCGACGACGCGTTGGCCAGCGTCGACACCTACACCGAGGAACGAATCCTGGGAGGGCTGGGCAGCTACACCGCGGCGTCCACCACGATTCTCATCTCGCATCGCGTTTCCACGGTGCGCAACGCAGACCAGATCGCCGTGCTCGATCGCGGCAGAATCGTGGAGTTGGGCCGCCATGAAGAGCTGCTTGCGCTCGATGGCTACTACTCTGGCCTCTACCAGAAACAACAACTCGAAGAAGAGCTCACCGTGGCTGGATAGCCTCAGCTCCCGTCGTGGTCCTTTTTGAGCCCGGCCGGAGTGGTCAGGCATTCCACCGCGAACCGCTTCTTCCCTCGCCATAGTCGGATTCAGACTCCGATCGGTTGCGACGGGAAGATGCGCTGACCTGGAGCGGAGCGGGGTTTACGTCGGGGTCTTTGGCCACTTCGCGCCACGCGTCGCGCACGTTACGCACGCAATCGATCGCATGCTCGAACTTCGCTTTCGATCCGGCTTGCGACGCCTGCAGGATCTCGGCAAAGATGGTGGCGTAAAACTCGCTCAAGGCTTGCGCCGGGCGCCCGCCGACATACATCCGCAGCCGCGCTTGAAGATGTACGATGATGTCCAATGCCCGCTTGGCCGCCGCGCGCCGCGCCGCCTGATCGCCGCGCTCAACGGCCGCGCTCGCCGCATAGAGGAACCGCAGGATTCCGTCGTAAAGCGCCACCACCAGATCGACCGCCGAAGCGCTCTCCAACGCATGCTGCTGATAACTTCCCATGTCAAACTGCTCCTTATGGATCCTCGACCGCACCCGATGGGGGCGACTGTGCCGCGAAGTGGCTTCGTGGTGAAACGATTCGCAGGGACCGAGTTGAGTGTGTGCGGTTGAGTTGGGTTCAACTATCCGTTCTGGCCTGCCGCGCACGAATGTCGATCTGGCGAGTCTTCCATCCCCGGCCAGCGGCCGCGCCTGGCGAAGAATCACGGACCAGCCTTGAGGGAAGGAGCACGACTCGCCGCTTCGCGCCGACTGCGGAAAAAACGCGTTGCACGGCACCGGGAAACACCGCTGGCGGATTCGGATTGGCTCTCCCGCCCTCGGGATTCGGTTGAATGGTACGATCTTCATCGGGGACTCCCTTTTCAGGAACAGGACGGCACGACCATGAACCTTGAAGTGTGCATCGATTCCGTTGAGTCCGCGCTGGCCGCGGAGCTAGGCGGCGCCATTCGCGTTGAACTCTGTTCGGACTTGCTGGAAGGGGGCATTACTCCAAGCGCAGGCTTGATCGCTTCCGTCCGCCGGCACACCGGCCTCCAGCTGTTTGTCATGATTCGCCCCCGCGGCGGAGACTTCGTTTATACCGATTGCGAGTTCCAACTGATGCGCCTCGATATTGCCCATGCCCGCGAACTCGGAGCCGATGGCGTGGTCTTCGGCATATTGAATGCAGAGGGCGCAGTGGACGTCCCACGATCACGCGCACTGGTGGAAGCCGCAGCGCCTTTGCCGGTCACCTTTCATCGCGCCATCGACATGACGCCCGACCCGGTCGCCGCTCTTGGTGCCGTCCTGGCCACGGGAGCTTCCCGAATCCTCACCTCCGGCGGAGCCCCTGACGCCTTTGAAGGCCGGTTCGAGATTGCACGCATGGTGCAGGCCGGTCAGGGCCGCATTGCCATCATGCCGGGTGGCGGCATCACCCCGGAGAACATTGCGGAGATTGCGCTGTCGACGGGCGCCGAAGACTTCCACGCCACGGCCCGCGTCGATCTGCCCAGCCCGGCCGGTTTTCGAAAACAGCGCGTCAACATGGGCGGCATTCCCGACCGCGAGTATCAGCGATTTGTCGCCGATCCGGACCGCGTGCGCGCGTTGCTGAATGCTGCCACGGGAGCCAGTCGATCGGCAGCAATCGCGTCCGGGCGGGGTTCCCTCGTTTAGCCACTCTCCGTCCCGGTACCGGGGTGGATGTATGCTTGGCCCATGCCCCTGGAGGCCCATCTCCTTGGACGGCGTCTCATGGAGGGCAACCGGAGGCTGGCGATGAACCGGCGAGAATGGCTGTTGAGCGCGGGCTGCGTGGTGGGTGCGGCCACTGGTACTGCGGTGGGTCAGAACCCGACGGCAGCCAAGAGGTACAAGTTTCTGGTGGCCGGCGGTCATCCCGGCGACCCGGAGTATGGCTGTGGCGGAACCATTGCCCGTCTCACTGCCTCCGGCCATCGAGTCGTCCTGCTCTACATGAATGACGGCGCGTGGGAAACTTCGGCCGTCATCCGCACTGCAGAAGCCCGGAAGGCCTGCGAAATCCTCAAGGCCCGGCCGGTTTGGGCCGGCCAGGTGAACGGTCACGCCATCGTGGACAACGCCCACTATCAGGAATTCCAACGGATCGTTGAAGCAGAAAAGCCCGATGCGGTCTTCAATCATTGGCCGATCGATGACCATCCGGATCACCGCGGCATTTCCAACCTCATGTACGAGGCGTGGAAGCAACTCAAGAAGAACTTTCCGCTTTACTACTATGAAGTCTCCGATGGCGAAGATACACAGCAGTTCCCTTCTCCAACACATTTCGTCGATATCTCTGCGCAAATCGACACGAAGAAGGCTGCATGTTACGCCCACGCCAGCCAGAGTCCCGATTTTTTCTACGAGTTGCAGGACACCGTAGCGCATTTCCGCGGGCTGCAGTGTGGCTCGAAGCGCGCCGAAGCTTACATTTTGCAGGGAGGAAGCCCCTACGACATCTTTCCCCTCGCCGGCCTGACGGCTTGAAGGGCTCTTTCCGTCGTCCCCGGCTGCGACGCGTGGCGTACTTTCGCGATCCTGCCGTCAAGAACCCGCGATCGACCCCAGAATCTACTGCTTTTTGGGGGTGGAGGGCGTTGCGGCTGGCGCCGCGGGCGGAGCGGTCTGGGTTGGCTTGGCTGCCGGTTTCTTCTTCACCTTGCGCGCAGCGGGCGGTGTGCAAACCGGGACAGTGGGCGGGGGCACGGCGGGACACCGGATCGCGGCCTGCGCCTTCACCGCCGCCTGCAAGTCTCCCAGTTGCTTTTCGAGCGCCGCGGCCAGATCCTGCAGGTGGTCATCCATCACCAGGCGCGCTTTTCGCAACCTCTCTAAGGTCTGCTCGAGTTGGGCAACCTGGTCCCCGGGCGCCGAAACGCGTGCGGCCTCATTGACGCGCAGCAAAACATCGTAGAGAGCCGCGACGTTCTTCGCCATGGGCAGAACTTTGCTGAGCGTCTCGGGCTGCGTATCTGCCGTGGCGATCAGGGGCGGCAGGCTCTTCTGAAGATCCTTGAGTATGGCGGCAATGTTGGCGCTTGCCTCGTCGCGCACCGTGCCGCGCTTCCATCGATCGGTCTTGATCGCGGAAAGAGTTTGCTCGACGTTTTCGAGAGCGGGCGCGAGGATCTTGGATGGGCCAGCGGGGACCGTCACGGCAACCGAAGCCGGTGGAGGTGCGGCAGCTGCCGGAGGTGCAACCACCGGGGCCGAAGAGGCTGGGGCAACCGACTGGGCCGCGCAGACGAAAGAGCAAAACAAAAGTCCGGCTTCCAGGAAAACTGCTTTTGCAAGAACCATCGGTTAAATTTTCCCGCCTTCGTCCATCGGTCAGATTGCCAATCGGGTGAGGTCCTGCAGATTTCCCAACCGGTTGAGTTCGCCCTCTGCCTGACGCCGGACTCCGCTCTTCTGCTTTGCAACGGATCATGTCTGCAAGAGTTGAAGGTGTGCGCCTTCAGAAAACAGGATAACTGAAGAGAGTCCACGCTTTCCAGCAATCGAGACAAAGAAAAAAAACGAGCCCAAGGGCGATAGTGCCCGTAGCCAACGAGGATTTTGTTCCCTGGCAGGGACAAGACGGGCTGATTGCGCAGTTAGAAGAACACACTGGTCTGTGCAGTAAACGTCAGCGCGGCGGGGTCCCTGGGTGTGACACTGGGACCGTTCACATAACTAAGTCCCAGCCCCAGATAAGTTCCGCGGGCCAGGTGCACGGTGTAACTGCCGGTCACCGAATCCGAGGAGCGCGCATACGACTTTCCTGCGGCAACTAAAGCGCGAATCTTGTCCTGACTGAACGCCGTATACGAAGCGACAATGGATACAAAATCGTCGGGCCGGCTGCGGAAAGGCGCCGCATAGTAGGTACGCGCCTCATAGTAGAGGCGATAGATATTGAGATCGGCTGGTACCACCATGGCTGAGCCGCCCACGTAGATACCCCGTCCCGCGTTCGACGCCTGTGGCTGCCAGCTTTGGTGGTCCGCAAGCAAGTAGCCACAGTAGTTTCCACTTTTCTTCAGCCCGGTGCGCAAGCTGGTGTAAGGCGTGTTATTGGCGATGTATCCGGCGCGATACCATGCGCTGAGTTTCCCCGCACTGGCTGGACGTTTGCGTCCCGCCTCGGCCACCACGAGAAGCTTGTCTCCGTGCGGCAGGAAGCGCAGCCCCAACGCGTCGCGCTTCAAAGCAGCCTCTTCCGAACCCGGTTCCCCGGCGCGCTGCGCAGCGCCTTTTACGTAGAAGCCGCCGTTCATGCGAAGCTTCAACGTGATCACCGGCGCGGCTACAGGCGAGTAAGCAAGTCCTTCCTCGTACGGAAGAACCGCATAAACACCCTGCGCGCCGGAGCTTACCTGGCCGCCCACCTGCAACCCGATGAACTGAAAGTCAGTGGTCAAGTAGCCGAGCTTCATTTCCACACGGTCTTCCCCGAATTCCTTGTAGAAGTAAAGGCTGCTGACTGTCGCCGCCGTGGGTTGCGCGGGCCCCCAACTGGCCTGCTGAATCTGGCCGTTGATATTCAACTGCGCCTTGCGCAGCCCAAGTTGGCGGAGATCGGCGGTGAGGACCGGATTGAGGGAGTAGCTGCCAAACTGCCTTTGCCCCGTGTAGGTCTGTGCGTCGGCAGCAACCGGCGCACTCAGTGTGTTCTGGATGTAGGCGCCACTGGCCTCCATGCGAAACAGCAGGCCATGGCGAAAGAGATTACGACGAAAGGTCGAATCCGCTCCCAGCAGCGTATCTGTAAACGGCGGGTTTTCCGCCGCGGCGCCTTTCAGATTCGGATCCTCAAGCGTGCGCGCATCCATGCGGCCAACGGGCGCGGCCTGCTGCGGACCTTCCGACAGCGCGCGGCCTGGAAGCAGCCCATACATGAAGAACATACCCAGGCAAAGAGCCGCATTGCAAAATCTTTTCAGAATCAATGAGCGTTCTCGATCCGGACAAACCGAAGGCTACGCCGCAGGAGCGGTGGCCGAAGATGTTCAAGGTTGGAATCCTGTTGCCAAGAATCATAACAAAGGCGGCCCGGCGCGGCATCCCCGCGAGTCGTCACGCGCGGAACTGCCTCTGTTTTCGCACCGGCGTTATTGCCACAGCGAGTGCATCAGGAGGACTCCGGCCAGCGCGGCAAGCAACGCGACTGGCATGGCGACTGCCCCCACCTTGAGGAATGTCCACGCACTCACTTCGAGCTTTTTCCCATTGGGCTCCGCCGACTCTTTGCGCAGCGCCAGCAACCAAAGGATAGTGGCCAACGAGCCCGTGACGGAGAGGTTCGGCCCCAGGTCGACACCAACCAACACCGCGTTGGCGAGCAATCCCTTGGTCTGCGCCGCTTGCAAAGTCGCGCCGGCGATCAACCCGAGCGGCAGGTTGTTTACCAGGTTGTTCGCGACACCCACCACGACCCCAATGATCACGGCGCCGGCGTCTTGCCCAAGCCGGGCGGCGAAGGCAAGGCCTTGTTGTGTGAAGCGCAGCGCCCCTTCGCTCTCCACCGCGTCGACCATCACAAACAGGCCTGCAACCAGAAGGATGGTTCCCCAGCTGATATGGCGCGCTAAGGCCAGCGGGTTGCTCCTGGCCAGAATGGAGACCATCGCCGTGATCAAAAGCGCAGCCATGCAGGTCGGCAGCCCCAGGTCTCTGTTGAGTGCGGATGCGGTGAGCAGGGCGGCGATCATGAGAACGATACCGCCAAGGACAAGTTTGCCGTGCAAACTCAGCGTGACTTCTTCGACGTCGCAGGCGATGCGGTTGGCGAGATCCTTGCTGAACAAGATCCGCATGACGGCAAATGTCGCCACAATCGACAGCAAAGACGGCAAGCCAAAGTCAGCCAGCCATCGACCGAGAGGAGGCATGTCCTTTTGGAAGACGACGAGGTTCGCGGGATTGGATATCGGCAAGACAAAGCTGGCCGCATTCGCGACGAGCGCGCAGACGAACAGGTAAGGCAGCGGGGGCGCCTTCGCCTTGCGAACCGCCGCTAGAATCGCAGGAGTCAACACCACGGCCGTCGCATCGTTCGACATGAAGATCGTCACCAGTGTGCCGGCTCCGTACACCAGCAGGAAGAGCCGCGTGCAGCTTCCTTCGGCATGCCGCACGGCGACGGAGGCGATCCAATCAAATACGCCTTGCTCGCGTGCCAACTCGCTGAGTAACATCATTCCGGTCAGAAAGAGATAGACGTCGGTACCCTTGGCAATGGCCTGCCCTGCCATTCTCAGCGGGACGAGCCGCAACGCGATCAGCAGCAGCGCACCGCCGGAGACCCACCAAACCTCGGAGATGCCGCGCGGCCGCACCAGCATCAAGACGATGCTGGCGACAACAATAAGAGACAGAATCACATGCTCAATCTCAGAAGGCATTCATTTCTTTCCGGTCTGTCTCGATCCCAATGGCTTTGCATACCGCCGCTGTTTCTTCAAGGGTAAAGCTCGATATCTCTTTCATGTTCCGCACCTTTCCGCCCTGTCTGCCAAAGCCATTTTCGGCGATCGTAATGTCTCCGGCACGGACGACGCTAACAACGCAAACGCAAGAGCAGCGACCGCCCCCAAGGCGAGAAATGAAGCTCGATAGCTGAAGTGCTGGATGAGCTTTCCGCCGAAGGATGTGCTCAGCGCCGCGCCGACGCCTACGGCGGTCGCGAGACTTCCCTGAACCAGGTTAAAGCGTCCGGTAGCTCGCGTTCGGTCCGCGATTACGAGAATGGACACGACCCCAAAGATCGCATTCGCGATCCCGTCGAGGACCTGAATCGCAATCAAGGCTTCGGTGTTCCGGGTGAGCGTGTAGAGCACCGCGCGAACCGGAAGAACCGCAAATCCCAGCATGAGAAGCGGCTTCCGGCCATGTCGATTCGCAAATTGTCCGATGAAAGTAGCGGTGAGCATGATCACGACCTGCGTAACGATAATGCACGCGGACATGAAGGGCGCCGCGGAGGTCCGGACTCCACGCGAAAGCATCTCGCCGAGTTGCGGGAGCATCGCCGCGTTCGCGAAGTGAAAGAGGAATGCGCAAACCAGAAACAGGAGCAAGACCCTGTCCCCAAGCAGTGTCCGCACAACGGTTGCTCTTGCCGGAACCTTCCTCCCTCCTTCTTGAGCAGCGCCGCCTCGCGCCAGGTCGTAGTCGATGTCCCGGCTCCTGATCGCAAGGATGGCAAAGATCGTGGGGATGGTCAGCAATCCGGCTGTGATAAAGATGGCCCGGTTTCCGAAGAAGTGGCTGACACCCCCAACCAGAAGCGCACAAAAGACGTTGCCCGCGGAGTTGAACGACTGATTCTTTCCAAACTGACGGTCAAAGAGCGCGACGCCAACGATTCCCATCGTGACTGCGGCAATCGTCGGCCCCAAAAACGGACCGGCGCCTCCAATCAGGACCTGCGATGTATACACCGCCCAGGGAGCGGCAGTGAGGCTCAAGAGAAGTGCGCCGGCAGCGAGCACCGCGGAGGCGACGACCAGAATCAGTCTCTTCGACCTCCATTGATCGACGATGGCCCCGGCTGGCGTCTGCAAGAGGACGGTGATCGCGCCGCCGACGCTGAGCGCGACTCCGACGCGCCCGGGCTCCCATCCCGCTCCCGCAAGGTAGGCTGCGAGAAAGGGGCCAAGCCCGGTCTGGACGTCGGCGAGGAAGAAGTTGGTGATCTCAAGCGCGCGGAGGCTATGCTTCTTCTCGGAATCGACCTGCATATCGGTTCCCGACTCCTTCGTGATTTCTTCGCAACTTTGGCTCTGCTGTCCCAGGGCTCAAATGGGTGACGGGGATTCGCGGAATCATGCCGCCTTGAGCTTCAAATTCTTCTTGCCTGTTGCAAGGTTGTGTGGCTCGTGCTCCTTTATGTGCGCAAGAACTTCCGCGGCCCGCGCAAGTTCCAGAGCCCGATGGTACGCGCGGCTCTTGAAAGCTTCCGCGGCGCTTTTGCGAGCGCTCCTATAGATCGCCGCTAACAGGCTCGCGTGTTGTTCTTTCTCTTCCCAGAGTTCGTCAGCTCTCCGCGTCAACTCGGCAAAATGCTCGGCGATCGAGTGCTTCAGTTCGGCCGTTAGCCGCCCCCCTGCGGAACCGTCCCCAGCCAGGGCGGCAAAGCTAAGGTGCTCCGACGCTCTCAACAGGTCGGCAGCGTCTTTGTTTTTTCCGCGCTGAACTTCCTGCTGCGCCAAGTTGGCAAGGGCAGTGATTGCTTCTGCCGCCGATGCCTTCAGTGTCGCCTGCAGAACCTCCAGTCTGCCCATGTGTTCAAAGGCGCGGCGCAGATGGTTTGCCCCGCGCACTTCAGGGTCATGTTTGCCGGCTTTCTTGGCGGACTTCTTGGCGGCTTTCTTGGGCGGGGGCATGGACTGAGATCTCTCCTTGGCTCATTGTTCGATGCAATCGACCGGATCGGCGGCCATGCGGAGAAAGCACAGGAGTTGGAACAAACTCGAAGTCGGGCGGGGAAAACCTGGAGAACCATACGCATTTGCGCGCGGCTCCGCGCACCAGAGCCCGCCACGGAGGCAAGACCAAGCTCAAGCGTCGAGCAGTTCTGAGTTTCGGGCAGAAATTTGGACGGGTTTTCGGCGCGGATCAACTTGCCAGAGCATTTTGTTGCACGGCATGCAGTTCTTGTGCCCGGTCCAGTGCCGCTTGGACATTGGGCATGATGTTCTCCCGGCCCACCCGATCGAGGAAACGCGCGCCGCGAAGAAGTCGGGAGGGCTGTTGCATGGCTCCACAAAGCACCATGGTCCGTCCCGAATCGTGCAGCCGCTTGGCGAAGGTCTCGATCGCGTGAATCCCGGTTGCATCGATCGCCGTCATGTTACGCAGCCTCAAAATCACAACCGGTGCGAATGCTTCCAAATTGGCGGTGGCCTCGGTCAGCTTCTCGGTGGTGCCAAACAGAAACGGTCCGTGAATTCGCAGAAGGGTGACATAGGGTGGAAGAATGCGTCCCTGCAGCACGTGGGGCAATCCATCGCGAATGTACTCGTCGGTCACGGCGGCTACGGTGGTGGTATCGGCGATGCGATAGATGTACAGGAGCGCCGCCAACGACATGCCCACCGCAACAGCTACGGTTAGGTCCGCAAAGACAGTGAGTGCGAACGTGACCAGCCAGACTGAGATCGCAGTGAAATCCAACTCAAAGATGCCGCCAATCTCCCGCCACTCGCCCATGTTGTAGGCCACCACAAACAAGACCGCGGACAGCGTGGCCAACGGAATATAGCTGGCCAATGGTGCGGCCACCAGCAGAACGCCGAGCAGAGTGAGGGCGTGCACGATGCCGGCAACCGGCGATCGCGCCCCGGAGCGAATATTGGTGGCTGTGCGGGCAATCGCCCCGGTGGCCGGAATGCCTCCAAACAGCGGAGAAACCAGGTTCGCTACGCCTTGTGCAAAGAGCTCGACATTCGGGTTGTGGCGATCGCCGGTCATGCTGTCGGCCACCACCGCGGAGAGCATGCTCTCCAGGGCGGCCAGCATCGCTACCGTGAACGCCGACGGGATCAAAGGCAGGAAGTGCTCCGAGTGAAAATCGGGCAACATGAAGGGCGGCAGGCCGCGCGGAATTCCTCCGAATTTACTGCCGATTGTCTCCACTGGCAGGTGGAAGACCACACACACCGCCGTGCAAACCAGCAAGGCGACAATTGAGCTCGGAACCTTTTTTGTGAAGCGCGGAAGCAGCAGAATCACGGCGAGTGTGCCGAGACCCAAAGACAGTGCCGCTGGATTCAGGCTGCCTGCGTGCGCCACCAGCAATCGGATCCGCGGTAGAAACTCGCTGGGAACGGCGCCCGTGCGCAGCCCGAAAAAATCTTTGATTTGCGTCGAGGCGATGAGGATCGCAATGCCGTTGGTAAAGCCGATGACCACCATCCGCGGGATAAACTTGACTGCGCCACCCAGCCCGGTGAGCCCCATCAGAAGCAAAAGCACGCCGGCCATAGCCGTCACCATCGCGAGGCCGCTCATCCCGAAGCGAGCCACGATGCCCGCCACAATCACCACAAAAGCGCCGGTGGGTCCGCCAATCTGAGTCCGCGAACCGCCCAGCGCCGAGATCAGAAATCCCGCCACCACTGCCGTATACAAGCCTGCCTGCGGCGTGACACCGGAAGCAATTCCGAAAGCCATGGCCAACGGCAAAGCGACTAATCCAACCGTCACCCCGGCGAGCAAATCGTGAACAAACATCTGGCCCGAGTAGTTTCTCAATGCAAGAAACAACTTCGGCAAATTAGGGTTGCTCATGGACATAGCGGTTGCTCTCATTTTACGCCCTGGTTGCGTGCGCCCTCAAAAGCCCACAAGGCCGAATCGAGCCGTGCTCGCGATTCACGCCCCCCTCAAGTCGCGAGCGGCTTGGCGTACAGAAGGCCCGCGCGCCCCTGGCCGTAGTAGTCAACTTCCCTGCCCTCGAGCTGGTAAGCGCAGGCGCGGTAGACGCGAATCGCCGCCTCGTTCGCCTCTTCGACGTGCAGCCAGATGGCCGTCGCCCGTTCCGCGATCGCCGACTCTTCCATCCGCCGGAGCAACTCTCCGCCCACGCCGCGGCCTCTGAACTCGGGAAGAACTTCGATCGTCTGAATGTAGGCCAGCATCCCTGTCCGCGTCTGCGTCCATTGCACAAGACCGAAGCCACAGAGGCCGCGCGCTTCTTCTGCGATCCACGTCGCCGTATTTGGGTGGCTGATGATCCTGCGCAGATAACTGCGGCTGAATCGAACCGGCGCGGCGAAGCACTCTTCTTCTATTGCGTAGAGCGCAACAAAGTCTCCCGGAACGTAGAGGCGGTAATGCACAGAATCAATCTAACCGACTTGGCTGGGACCGACCCCATCACATTGGAAACCAAAAGAAAGCCGTCGCGTTGAAGGTTCGAAGAGAACCCGCAATCACCATGGCCTTCCATGCAGAATTGGACCCGGAACTCGCTAGACCTTTGCCTCCAGATCGGAGATGACGTCGAAGAAACGCTGATCGAGGCGGCGATTGGTCGCGATCGCTTCCTTGATCGTGATATCGGTGATGTCCAGACCCTTGAGCACCGCGATGCGGCCCCACTTGCCTTCATGCACCATGTCGATCGCGTGCAAGCCATAACGCTGGCCCAGGGTGCGGTCGTAGGCCGTCGGCACACCTCCGCGCTGGGTATGCCCCAGATTCACTGAACGCGTCTCAAAACCGGTCTTCTTCTCAATCAGTTCCGCCAGCGCCTCGCCAATGCCCGACAGCCGCGCGTGACCGAAGGAATCAACTTCCTTGGAGCCGATGACCTGGCCCACTTCGGGGAGGTGGCAACCCTCCGCCACCACCACCACGCCGTAATGCTTGCCGTGGTCGTAGTTGTACTTCAGCAGCGCGCAGACGTGGTCAATGTCGATGTCCCGCTCCGGAACCAGGATGACGTGCGCGCCGCCCGCTACCCCCGATGCATAGGCAATCCAGCCAGCGTCGCGGCCCATCACTTCCACCACGACCACGCGGTTGTGCGAGTCTGCCGTGGTGTGAATGCGGTCGATGGCCTCGGTGGCGATCATCACCGCGGTGTCGAAACCAAATGTCGTGTCGGTTCCGTTGATGTCGTTGTCGATGGTCTTGGGCACACCCACACTGGGCACGCCGTGCTCACTCAGGTACAGCGTGACCGACTGGGTATCGTCCCCGCCCAAGGCGATCAACGCGTCGATCTTGTTGAGCTTAAGAACCTCCTGGACCTTCTCGATTCCGCCGGGAATCTTCTTCACATTCGTCCGCGAGGAATGGAGGATGGTCCCGCCCTTCAGCTGGATGCCATCGGTGTTTTCCAATGTCAGCGGGATGAAGTTGTTGTCGAGCACGCCGCGCCAGCCGTTCAAAAAGCCGATGAACTCGTCGCCATAGTGGTTGATTCCCTTTTTCACAGCCGCGTAGATCACCGCATTCAATCCGGGGCAGTCGCCTCCGCCGGTCAATAAAGCAACTCGCATTGCAAGCTCTCCTCGTAAGATCGCACGGCTGGTCTAGCCGCGCCGGGACCTTGTCCCGGGTGTTTCGGACTTTCCCGGGCCCAGCCGAATCCGCCGGAACCGCAACCGTATCCAGTGTATCGCGCGCTTGTAAAGGGAGATCGTGACCAAGCTCACGGCCGTTTGGATTCTTCGTCCCAATTTACTTGTTGGGCAATCCCCGGCACGGATGTTTCAATAGGAAGATGCTCGGAACCGGCGCTCTGTTCCTGTTGGCGTTCGCCGCCTTGGTCGTGATTCTCCTGTTGGTGCTGCTCCAACTCACGCGCCTCGGTTATCTCATTCGCGCCACCATCCCCGACCGCCCCCGGCAACGCATGTTCATCGCCTCCGTCGCCTTCGTCATTACCTTTATCGGCGTGCGCGTCCTGGTCGAGATGATCCGCAACCACCTCGGCCCCTTCAACTGGGTCTACGTCGGCGGCAAGCACATCCATCACCTGGTTTGGGGCATTCTGATTCTGTTGCTGGTCGGCTATGGCTGGCTCCTCGACCTGGGCCGCAACCACACGCCACTTTCCATCTTTTTCGGCCGTCTGATGTCCGTCAGTTATGGCGTCGGCGCCGCGCTCACTCTGGATGAGTTCGCCCTCTGGCTCAACCTCGAAGATGTCTACTGGGCCCGTTCCGGCCGGCTCAGCATCGATGCCGTCATCCTGTTTGGCAGCCTGCTGGGCGTGGGCGCATGGGGCGCGCCCTTCTTTCGCGGCATTCAGCGCATGTGGTCCAACCGGTCCCTGCTGAGGGGCAGGCTGATTGCGCCTATTCGCCGCGCGCGGTTGCTTCGTCCGCGTAAAGTTCGTCGATTACCGCCGCGTATCGTGCCGTAATCGCACGCCTCTTGAGCTTCATGGACGGCGTGAGTTCGCCCGATTCCTGCGTCCACTCTTCAGCCACCACCCGGAATCGCTTCAACGTTTCGAAGTTGGCCAGACCGCTGTTGACTTCCCGCACAATCTCGCCGTAAAGCGCAATCACCCGCGGATCCGCGACCAGCTCCGCCTCGGTTCTCGCCTTGATTCCCGCAGCGTCCGCCCACTTCTGCAACGCCGGAAAATTGGGCGCCAGCAGCGCACAGATGAACTTGTGCTTGTCTCCCACCAGGGCCGCCTGCGCCACCAGCACATTGTTCTTCAACTTATTTTCGATCGGCTGGGGCGCCACCAGCTTGCCGCCGGAGGTCTTGAGCAGTTCCTTCTTCCTGTCCGTGATGTACAAAAAACCATCCGAATCGATCCGCGCGATGTCTCCGGTGTAGAACCATCCCTCTTCATCGAAACATTCGGCAGTGGCCGCCGGTTTTTGCCAGTAACCGGCAAACACCGCAGGGCCCCGCGTCAACAACTCTCCGTCGCCCGCCAGTTTCAATTCCACGTTCGGAAGCGGCTTCCCCACCGACCCCATGCGGTGGCGCAAAGGAGTGTTCAAGGCGATCACCGGCGACGTTTCAGTCAGCCCGTAGCCTTCCCAAAGCGCAATCCCCGCCGAAGCAAACCACCGCGCCGTGTCGATGCCCAACGGCGCGCCACCGGAGACGAAGATGCGCACCCGGCCGCCAAAGGCTTCACTCACCTTGGAATAGACCAGCTTATGGGCGATCTTCCAGCCGGACGCCGTCGGCCGATTGCCGCCATACACAGCATCAATGTGGCCGGAGCCAGTGCGAATGGCCCACGCAAGAATCCGCTTCTTTACCGGCGATGCGCCGGACTTCTGCTCCACCGCCTGGCGAATCTTCTCAAAGACCCGCGGCACCCCCACCAGCACCGTTGGCTGAATCTCCTTCATCGCCTGCGGAAGCTTGTCGAACTGCGAGCAGTACGCAACCTGTGCGCCGTGGTAATACATCATGTAATCGAGCGCCCGCGCCGTGATGTGCGAAAGCGGCAGGAATGAAATACAGGAGTCGGAGGCATTGAAGTTGAACTCCACCCCGGCGAGATTCTGATTGGAGGCGATGTTGCCATGGGTCAGGACCACACCTTTCGGTTCTCCCGTGGTCCCTGACGTGTAAATCAGCGTTGCCACGTCCTTTGGTTCGGCGGACTGGACCAGCGCATCGAACACCGGGTCTCGCTCCGGACCCCGCTCGTCCGCCCCCACCATCAGTGAGCTGAAGGCAATCGCCCCTTCCGGCGCGTCCCCCGGCTCCATCAGGACAATGCGCTGCAGCGGCGTCTGCGCCCGCACGGCATCCAGCTTGTCAAACTGCTGGCGCGTAGAGACCACGGCAATGCGGCAGTCTGCATCCCGCAAAAGAACGGCAATCTGTTCCCCGGTCAGAGTGGGATAAATCGGCACGTTGGTGGCGCCGATGGCGAGCGAGGCAAAATCCGTCACCAACCACTCCCAGCGGTTTTCGCTGATCAAGGCGATCCGGTCACCCTTCTTCGCCCCCCAACTCAGGAAGTTCTCTCCCAGCGCGCGCACACGCTGATAAATCTGATCGGAAGAGAGCGGCATCCAGCGGCCCAACGCATCCTGCCACAGAACGGCACGGGGGTTGGCCGCCGCGGAGACACGGCGAAACAGGTCATTGATCGTGGAAATCGGTGCGGGAGCGGTCATTTGAGTCCATCGCGGCTGCACTTGGAAAACCATGCTGCGGCCCGTCGAGAGTGTATCAGCGCATGACCTTGAGCTCCAAAGGTCCAACCCGGCAGCCTCGTTTCGCGGCCTTCCAAGCCAGACGAAATGAACGGCAAGTTCGCCGTGCCCCATCCTTTCCGCGTTCTTTGCGGAAAGGGTGGGAAAGCACAACTCCGGGAGCATCCGCGCAAACGGCGACGCTTCAATGCGTCGGCGTTGTCCCTGCGGGCCGCGCATGAGTGGCCGTGCTGCCTTCTGTCATGCCCAGCGCCCACTTAATGGCCTCGAAGTACATCTTGCGAATGTCGGGGTCCTGCCAGGAGTCTTCCGTGTGCCCCAGGGTCGAGTAGAAAACCCGCCCCTTGCCGTACATCTTGCTCCAAGCCACCGGAAAATCGTGATCCGCGCGGTGAATGCGTGGGTTATTCTCGTAATCCAGCTTGTTGGGATCCAGACTCAGCAGCACATTCACCTTGTCGCGCGACCAGGCCTTGGGCTGGTAGATCTCGTCGTACTTCACAAACGCAGCGGGAAAGTGCCGCACCGCTGGAAAGCTCGGATCTTCGTTCAAGATCGGCGCATTGAACGTCATCCACGGATGCTGGTCGAACCAGCCGCCGATCATCTCCCCGTACTCGGGCCACTTGTAGTTGGTGTCGAGCGCGGCGTGAATCCCGACAAAGCCCTTGCCGTCCTCCTTGATGAACGACAGCATATCCTGCTTCTGGCTGTCATCCAGGTCGAGTTCGCCGGTCGTGCTGGCGAAGATGAGGACGTCAAAGTAGCCGAGGTTTTTGGCGTTGTTGTCCATCTTCTTTTTCGTGATCAGCTCGGTGTCGGTGCGCAACTCCGTGTCCCACAGGCCACTCTCCTTGCCCATGTTGTAAACCGCGGCCATCGCCGCCGAAATCGAGTCGTGCTGGAAGCCTTTGGTCTGGGAGATCACCAGCACATGCTTGAGGTGCATCTCCTTGGCGTGCGGCGCGGGTTCAACGGCTGCCGAACCGGACTGCGCGAGGATGCGGTTTGAAAGGCCGAAGAGCGCCACGGCCGCCATGAAGCAAAGGGCAAGACTGGAATTCCTGGATGCGCGCATGAAGCTCCTTGTAGGCTGTCGCCTGATCCCCGGGTGGTAAGCCGGGACCTTCCGGTAGGCCAGGGATTCATCCCTGGCAAGAGTCAATGAAATCGGCTGGGCTTCATCCCCTGAGGCTTGCTCGCATGGCAATCTTCGCCAAGATCGCCCGTTTTTCGAATTCTCCGGAGCCGCCCGCTCAGTTCGCACTGAAGTCTATCGGAACTGGCCCACTAGCGCCAAGGATCACCCCGGCTTAGCCGATTTGAGGAAGGTTTTCGGGGGGTTAATTGCGGCGCGCGTGGGACTTCCGCGAGCGACCACCCCTGCGTTCGTGAGCGCTGAGGCTTGCCCTGCGCATCGACCCTGCTTTGCGCGCTCGGCCGCGACGCAACACCGCCGGCCTGAGCGTGGCGCTCACATGGCTCTCGGCTTGGGAGGGTTCGTAGGAATACTGCGGGTCGAGCATCGCAATCACCGCAATGGCGCGCGTCCGGTACAGCCTGGCCCACTGGCTTTGCACCAGGGAGGTCTGCACCGCCTTCCAATAGGTCGCGTCGGGGTTTACACCACCCTCTGCCTGCGGCGAGGCTGCGGCATCGCTGTTGATCAAAGTAAGAAACTGCCCGAATTCCTGGAGGTTGACGCCCATCTGGTACACAAGCTGACTCATCGCCATCTGCTGGGAGGCGGTTAAGCGATCGAAGTTGCGGCAATACCCCATGGCGTTGTAGATTGCCTGCAGAGCCGCAACCCGCACCAGCTTCTCTGCTTCTTCGTCCGTAATCTGCGGTTCCAGCGACGCAATCTTCTTGCGGAATTTCTTCTTCTTCCAACTCAAGAGCTTTTGGTTGAAGTCTTCCAGGATAGCGTTGAGCCGCTGCGGTTCAAGCCCCGCGATGCGCCACAGGTCCGCCGAGGACGGTTCCAGAAACGGATGCGGATTGAGGGGATCGGTCTGGATGTGGACGCGCGCCGGCAGATCGAGGCTGAAGCCGGCGCCAATCAGCGGCTGACTCGTCTTGGGATCGGGATACGCAGCAAGGACCCACCCCTCGTGCCGCCGATCGCTGAGAATCTCAACTAAATCGCGCACGTCGAACTTGACATCGCTCTCTTGGAAGGCGAGCAGATCGTCTGCCGTGGGCACAAGATGAAGGGAGACCGCGGGAGGCAAGGGCAACAGATTCTCTGTGCCGGGCACGTCTGTCGCTGGCGCAGCTTGCGGGATGAGCGCCGGCGCAGCAGAGCTTCCTTCAGACGCAGGGACCGACTGCCCCGACGCCGAAGACACAGCCAGCACGGCCAACGCAAGCGCGGCCTCATGGAGCAATGCTCTCATGTGCAGAAACTCCCGGTTGAATGTCTAAGTACCAACATGACCGAAATGCAAACAATCTGCAATCCCCAGGAAGCGTCACGCATTCGATCAGTAATGAGCTTGGCCTGAATTGCGACGAATTCCACTTTGGGCCGGACGCTACAATGAGTTGTGCGAAAAGCCATCTTTTTCCTGCTCATCGTTGCAGTCTTGTTGGTAGTCGTGGTGGTAGCTCGCTCCAAGACGCCGGTATTGGACTTTCCTGCCCCCGTTCCCTCGCTCGGACAAGCGACCCCGGTCAAAGTGCATGTCCGCGATCCGCACGGTGTGCGCAATCTGGTCGCTTCGGTGGAGCAGAATGGCGCTCGTTACCGCGTGTGGGAGTTGTCCCAGCCCTCTGCCGCTCCCGACAGCGTCTTCACCTTTGCGGCAGGCGTCAAAACCACGCCGCAGCTCAAGGATGGCAAGGCCACGCTCATCGTCGAGGCCACGTCCAACGACCTGCTGCACAAATCCGCCCAGCTTGCGCAGGCTCTCACCGTGGTGACACAGCCTCCCAGCGTCAGCGTGGACGGCGAGCAACATTATCTCTACCTGGGCATGGCCGACCTGGTCACCTTCAACGTATCCGGAGGATGGACCGAGGCCGGCGTGCACGTCGGGAACCAGACCTATCGCGCGTGGCCCATGCCCGGCGGGAAACCCGGCCTGTTCTCGCTCTTTGCCTTTGCCTGGAATATGCCGGCCGATACAGCCCCGGTGGTCTACGCCAACAACGGCACCGGCAATGACGTGACCGGCTCCATGGTCTTCCAGTTCCCCAAGAAGGAACAGCCCCACTACACCACCCACGATCTCCAAGTCAGCGATGCTTTCTTGCATAAGGTGGTGAACGAGCTCGATCCCAATGGCTCCGGCGACCCCATTGCGCGCTTCGTCAAGATCAACAACGAGATGCGCCGCGCCAATAACCTGACGCTCTCCCAACTACGCTTCAAGACCGCCGACCACTTCCTCTGGTCGCAGGCCTTCGCCCGCCAATCGCACGCCCAGAATGAGGCCACCTTCGCCGATGTGCGCAACTACATCTACCAGGGCAAGAAGATCGATCAGCAGGTACACCTGGGCTACGATCTGGCGGTCACGGCACATGTCGGTGTAGAAGCAGCAAACGATGGCCGCATCGTCTACGCCGCGCCGTTGGGCATCTACGGCAATTGCGTCGTCGTCGACCACGGCTACGGCTTGCAGACCATCTACGGCCACATGAGCCAAATCAATGTGCACGAAGGCGACACCGTCAAACGCGGCCAGGTAATGGGCCTCAGCGGCATGACCGGCATGGCCGGCGGCGACCATATCCACTTCGCCATGCAGTTGGACGGTGTGCAGATTGACCCCAAGGAATGGTGGGATCCGCACTGGATCCAGGATCACATTGCCAAGCGCGTTGACCTGTCCGGCTTCAAGAATTGAGGCTCCAACATGGCGGATGTTTATCGCTACCTCGACATCGCCAAGATGATCGACCACTCCCTGCTGAATCCCACGCTAACCACGCCGGAGCTGGAAGACGGCTGCACGCTTGCCATTCGTTATAACGTGGCCAGCGTATGCATCCTTCCCTATGCGCTGGCGCGGTGTGTGGAACTGCTGGCGGGAACCACCGTCAACGCCAGCACCACCATTGGCTTTCCCCACGGCGGCCACACCACCGCCGTCAAGCTCGCCGAGATTCGCCAGGCACTGCAGGATGGCGGGCAGGAACTGGACGCGGTCATCAACATCGGCAAGGCGCGCAGCGGGGACTGGACCTATGTGCGGGAGGAACTGACCGCGCTAACTCAAGCCGTTCACGCCGGCGGCGCCAAGATCAAGGTGATCTTTGAGAACGCCTATCTCGACGATTCCACCAAAATCCGCCTCTGCGAGATGTGTGGCGAAATTGGCGTCGATTGGGTGAAAACCTCCACCGGCTACGCACCCAGTGGCGCAACCCACGCCGACCTGGAACTGATGCGCAAGCATTCTCCGCCTACGGTCCAAGTCAAGGCCGCCGGTGGCATTCGCGACCTGGATGCCCTGCTGGCTGTACGTGCCCTCGGCGTGAGCCGCGTGGGCGCGACAAGAACCGAATCCATGCTGGAGGACTGCCGCAAGCGCCTGGGTCTCCCGCCCATCTCCGCGAAACCCGCGAGCCCACCGCCTGCCGGCTACTAAACCGCCTTGCGCCCAAAAGGAAAGCCCGGCGCTCAAGCCGGGCTTCTGTCCCGTCGTTATGCGACCTTAGTTGACCGCTGTGCCCACCTGCGCCAGGAGCCGCTGGATCTTCTCGTCGATCACGTCCTGGGGCACGTAGCCGACGATCTGATCGGCAACTTTGCCGCCCTTAAAGAAGAGCAGGGCCGGAATGCCCCGGATCGAATACCGCGAAGGCGTGGCGCTGTTCTGGTCTACATTGACCTTTGTGACCTTCAACTGGCCGGCGTACTTGGCCGCGAGCGCCTCCACTACGGGCGCAATCGCCTTACAGGGGCCGCACCAGACAGCCCAGAAATCGACCAGAACCACCTGCTCGCTCTTGAGCACCTCTTGGTCGAATGTTGCATCAGTGACTTCCAAAATTCCCAAACCAGCCATGATCCTCCTCGCGGTTACTGCCCGTCCTTACCAGTGTAACGGCAATCTAGCTCTCATAAGATGCTCGATCACTGTGGAAAGTCGCAGGGGTGCGCCTGAACGGTCAATACGCACCCGAAGGAGGCTGCCGGGAGACAGCGCTTGCATTTTCCTCGGACAAAATTAAAGCGCCCGGATCCCATAAGGATACCGAGCGCTAGAGCAGCCCTCCCCCAGAACTGCCCACGTTGTGAATCTATGGGTTTACGAGGGGGATGACAAGGTATCTTCCGTAATCTCAACAGGTAATCAGCTGCCGGTGATTGGCAGAAAAGTAAACAGGGAGCGGAAAGTTGCGCAAACTGCAACCCCTCGGCAAACTCCGGATCGCGCTGCGGATTCTTCCGCCAGGGGCAAGCGACGGATGCAGAAATCAGCCCAGCTCGACTTTGGTTCCATCCCCCAGCAAGCGACAGACGAGTAATACCGGCTCAGGCAGCCCCTCAGTAGCTTTTCGAATGAGCTCGGACACCTCTTCCACCCGCCCCTCGCTTTCAACGATCAGCAGCACAGACGGTCCCGCACCGCTCAATGCTGCTCCCAGAATGCCGCGTTGTCCGGTCAGTGGCAGCAGCCTCGGAAGGAAAGAGCAGATCGCCGTGCGGTAGGGTTGGTGAATCCGGTCGCCCATCGCAACTCCCAACAGGTCGCCCCGTCCTTGGGCGAAGGCCAAACCCAGCAAAGCCGCCGATTGGATATTGGCCACCACGTCTTCGCGGCTATAGCTCTCAGGAAGAACAGCGCGCGCCTGGCTGGTCGGCAATGGGTCGGCAGGCATCGCCACAATGGCCCGCCATTCCGGCGGCGGCGTCACCCTGGCCACATGAACCTTTCCATCCCTGCTAGCCGCCGCCACAAACCCGCCCAGCCAGCAGGCGACAGCATTATCCGGATGACCTTCCAGGGCGCAGGCTTCTTCCAGAATCCGCTCCGAACTCCAGCCCAGCTGCCCGAAGTGGTTGGCCAGGACGATACCGGCCAAGCGCCCCGCCGCAGACGAACCGCAGCCCATTCCCAGCGGAATGCCGTTCTGCATCGAGATCCTCAGGGGGACAACGGCGCGGCCATGATCGACGAGCAACCCCCGGTAGATCTTCAGGATGAGGTTGTCTTCCAAGCGCCCGCAGCGCTCCACATTGTAGCCGCTGGCCAGGATGGAAAACTCCGCCGCGGCCTTGGCTTCGATCTCCAGGGAAAAGTCGAGAGCTACCGCGGCTGTATCGAAGCCGGAGCCCAGATTGGCGGAGGTAGCGGGCAGACGCAAGTGCAAACTACCGCTCCCCGCAAAAGCTGTTTCGCTCATGCTGGACTACCCTTGACTGCGGCGAGCACCGCTTCCGGCGTTGCCTCCACCACCTGCGCGTTGCGCCGCAGCACGTCGATCTTGCCTTCCAGGCCGGCCTTTTCTTCGTCCTTGAGCAGCGTACCGCGGTGGAAGTCGATGGTGTAATCGGCATCCTTGAGGGTGTGGCCGGTCAGCAGGAGAACCACTGTTTCGTGCGGCTGCACAGCACCCTGGGCGCGCAGTTTCTTCAGGCCGGCCAACGTCACGGCTGAGGCTGGCTCGCACCCCAAACCTTCCGCGCCCAACTCCGCCTTGGCAACGGCGATCTCCGCCTCGCTCACATCCAGACACCAGCCGCCCGTCTCCTGGATGGCCCGCGCCGCCTTGCGCCACGAAGCCGGATTGCCGATACGGATGGCCGTGGCCCGGGTGTGCGCCTCCATCGGCTCCAGCGATGTACCTTTGTTTTTTGCCATGCTCCGCACCAGCGGGTTGGCACCCGATGCCTGGATCACCGAGATGCGCGGCAAACGCGAAACTAGCCCCAGTTCCCGCATCTCCCGGAACCCTTTGGCCAAGGCCGAGCTATTGGCTAGATTGCCGCCGGGCACAATCAGGTGATCCGGGACATTCCAATCGAACGCTTCCGCAATCTCCAAAGCCGGCGTCTTTTGCCCCTCCAGCCGATAAGGATTTACCGAGTTCAGGAGGTAGATGTTGGCTTCCTTCACCACCCGCGTCAGAACCCGGACGCAGCCGTCGAAGTCGGTATTCAACTGGCAGGTCACGGCGCCATAGTCCATGGCCTGCGCCAGCTTGCCCCAGGCGATCTTCCCTTCCGGAATGACCACCAGGCTGCGCAATCCAGCGCGAGCCGCATAAGCCGCCATCGCCGCCGACGTGTTTCCCGTGGACGCGCAAGCCACCCATTTGAACCCGCGCTCCTTGGCCACGCTCAGCGCCGTGGTCATGCCTGTATCTTTGAACGAGCCGGTTGGGTTCATTCCCTGGTGCTTGGCAAAGAGCTGGTCGACACCCAGCGCTTTTGCGGCGCGCGGCAGGTGGTAGAGCGGCGTGTTGCCCTCGCGGAGGGTGACCGCATTGCCAAAGCTTTCCAGAATGGGCAGCAGCTCGCGGAAGCGCCACACTCCGGAGTGATCCAGAGCCTCCGACGAGCAGCGGCGCTCGCGCCACAGCCATTTCAAGGCTCCGGCGTTGGGCCGGTCGTTGCCTTGGCGCTGCCCCCAGCCCGGGTATTCCACTTCAAAGAGATCGCCGCACTGCGAGCAGCGGAAGTCCGGGCGAGCCTCGGTGCCCACCACGCGCGTCCCACATCCAAAACAGCGGAGCTGATGTAAGTTGTCGTTCATGCCAAGTTGTCTTTCCTGCCTGGTGTTAGCCTACCAGCGCAGGCCAAATCTGGCTGTGAATCGGAAGGTGGAAACGCAGCTTGGGCCAGACGCAATCCCGAAAGTCCGGTGCGCTCGAGATGCGTCCTTTGGAACTCGGCGCGCGGCTGCGTGGCTTCCTTTGAGGAGGTTTCCCTTCCCGAGAGCATTTTGGGGATTGTGTAGACCCGGACTTCATTCGTATCCCACCCATTCCGCTGGAAAACGCGGAATGGATGGGGCACCCGAGTTTATAGCAAATCCCAAAATGCCCTAATCGTGAGCCCGTGCTTTGTGCTCCGGCCAGAAATAAAGCAGTGGGAAGAGGATAAAGATTGCAAAGGACACGTAGATGGAGACAAATGCCAACCCGGCGGAAGCGGCATAGCAGACCGCGGAAGTAATCGCCTTGGTGTTCATCTGGCGAAACTCCAGCTGGCGGGCGCCATTGTTTTTGTCCTGGCCGGCGAGCACCCGCTGCAGCAGCAGGAAGGCTGCCGAGGTGCATGCCAGGATGGCTCCATAGATCGCAACGGCTAAGGGCGCGTGGCAGTTTTCGCCCAGATACGCGGTGGCAAACGGAATGACGGACATCCAAAATAGCAGATGGTTGTTGCTCCATAAGAGCGCCGCATTGGCATACGCGGCCTTTTCGATGAAGTGATGGTGGTTAACCCACATGATGGCTACCACCGCAAAACTCAGTCCGTAAACCAGAAAAGAGGGCCCAACGGCTAGCAGAGCCTCCACCGTCCCCGTATGGGGAACTTTCAGATCCAACACCATGATGGTGATGATTACGGCAATCACGCCATCGCTAAACGCTTCAAGGCGGCCTGTCTTCACACTTGCTCCTTGCCCTCTGTCTTTAGAATCCGACCATCACCGGTTCCATCTCCAACTCAATCCCGAACATCCGCCGGACCGCGCCCCGAATCTTTTCTGCCAGTTCCAGCACCTCCGCGGCCGTCGAGTTGCCGCCGTTGATCAGAGCGAGCGTATGGCGCGAGGAGATTCCGGCCGAACCCAACCGATCGCCCTTGCGAAAGCCGGCATTCTCGATCAGCCAGGCAGCCGGAATCTTGACCTGCCCCGGTCCCGCCGCGAAGTGAGGCGGCTCTTCAGCGCGGACGTTGGCAACCTCATCGAAAGTCTCCTTGCTTACGATGGGATTTTTGAAGAAGCTTCCTGCGCTGCGACAGTCGGCGTCCCCATCCACCAGCAGCATTCCCTTTGTGTGTCGAATCTTCCTGACCGCAGCGGCAACCTCAAGCACGGTGGGCTGCTTCCCTTCCCGCGCGCGTTCCGCAAAAATCCGTTGCAGATCCGGATAGCGCAAGGTGGGTTCGCCATCCTGTTTAAGCCGGTAATCGACCCGGGTCACAATCAAGCGGCCCCGATCTGCGCTGTTGAATCGGCTCCGGCGGTAAGAAAAACCGCATTCTTCCGCCGAAAACTCTCGGAAGGTCCGCTCTTGCGAGTCGAACACGCGCACCCGCTCAATCACCGACCCGACTTCCTGCCCATAGGCGCCCACATTCTGCACCGGAGTTCCGCCTACCGTTCCCGGAATGCCCGCGAGACACTCCAGACCCGCGCATCGGTCCTCAACCGTTCGCTCCACCAGGGCGTTCCAATCCTCGCCCGCCGCCACGGAATACATGCGCTCACCCAAGCCCGGTGCGGCTTCCTGCATCTCAATGCCCTTCAGCGCGACGCGGATCACCAGCCCATCAAAGCCCGCGTCGGAAACCAGGAGATTGCTGCCGCCGCCGAGCGCGAACACGCTTACACCGCTGTCCCCGGCCCAGCCAACCGCTTCCCGGATATCTTCCTCGGACTCTGCCTCCACATACCAACGGCCGGGACCGCCTATTCCGAAGGTGGTCAACGGCGCAAGCGGTTTGTTTTCTTCCATCCGCATCGAAACCAATCTACACTAAGGACGCGCGCCGACCGGTTTCACGCTAGAATGAGAGCAGGCAGCTTTCCCGCCGGAGGCATACATGTACCCAGAATTGATGGTCATCCCCATGCGCGAGGAACTTACCCGCGCCGGAATCAACGAAACGCGCACCGCCGAAGAAGTGGACGCGGCGTTGGCCAAGCCCGGCACCACGATGCTCGTGGTCAACTCGATCTGCGGCTGCGCGGCAGGAAAGATGCGGCCCGGCGTGCGCATGGCGCTTTCCAGCGCCGCCAACCAACCGGACCAGAAGATTACCGTCTTTGCCGGTCAGGATCGCGAAGCCACCCAGCAGGCGCGCAGCTACTTTGAGGGTCATCCCCCCACATCCCCCGCCATCGCCATCCTGCGCGACGGCAAGTTGGTCTACCTCATGCAGCGCTTTGTGATCGAGCAGTCCACCGCGCAGCAGATTGCCGGCGAACTGGTCCGCGCCTTCGACGAATTCTGCGCCAAAACCACCGCCTAAGACTTGCGGACTTTCCCGCGATCAGACTTTCAAGACCGAACCGGGATATTTCGCAACGACCGGGTCGGCTGTCAGCAAAGTGATCCCTTCGACCATTGCCTGCGCAATCAGGATGCGGTCGAAGGGATCTTTGTGCAGGGGCGGAAGAAGATCGACTTCAACGGCATGTGGGCCTAGAACTGCCAGTTCCTCGTAGCCGTCATCTAACATCGCCCGCCTCAGAACCCGAGGATCGAACTGGAACTCCTTCTTCCCGAGTCCACGTTTCATGGCGATTTCCCATAAGCTTGCAGTACTGAACACAATGTCATTTTGGCGGTTTTCAAGAACAGTTCGCGCCTCAACGGAAAGTCGCCGTGGTTCGAAATAAGCCCACAATGCCAGCTGGGTGTCGAGGAGGAACCTCATTCTCTGTCGTCATCGGCCCCGCGCATGAGCCCTTCTATCTCTTCGTCCAACTTCCGGTCGATTTCCTCAAAATGATCCGGAATGGTGTACATCCCTTCCAGACCTCCGAGTCGACGCTTCGCGGGCTGCGCAGGCACACCGAGCCGCGTCACCAGAACCTTCGGCTTCCCGGCCTTCGCAATAATGAACGAATTACCCTGTTCCGCCTCATCAACGAGACGGGAAAGATGGGTCTTTGCCTGGTGGATGTTAATCGTCCGCATGGCGTCTCCAAGATAAACTAAGTTTTGTTGGTTTAGTTTAAAATGAACGGTAAAGCAATCTAGGGGGATCTTGTTATCTTGTCCTCACGCAAAACGGCCCCTACGGGGGCCGTTTTACTGTCTTGCGGTGGGGAGCGACGTCTTACCTCGTTCCCGCCGGCAACCGCTGTACCTTGCTGTGACTCCTCGAATAGCCAAAGTAGATCACCAATCCGACAAGCAGCCAGCCGATCATCACTTCCCAGGTGATCAACGGAAGCCGGGTCATGAGGAAGACCGCCGAAATAATGCCCAGGATCGGAACCAGTGGAACCAGCGGTGTCTTGAACGGCCGATGCAGCTCGGGGCTGCGCACGCGCAACACCCAGACCCCAGCGCACACAATCGTGAATGCCAGCAGCGTACCAATATTCACAAGTTTGGAAAGCTGGTCGATCGGCAGGAAGCCCGGCATGATCGCCACAATAAATCCAACAGCAATCGTGGAAATCCACGGGGTGCGGAACTTGGGATGGATCGACGAAGCCCATTTGGGCAACAAACCATCCTTCGACATCGAAAAGAACACGCGCGACTGGCCGAGAAGCATGACCAGCATCACGGTTCCCAATCCAAACACCGCGCCCACATTCACCAGCAGTTCGCCCCAGCCAATGCCCGTCACCTTGATGCCCAGAGCCACCGGCGCAGCCACATCGAGTTCCTTGTAGTTCTTCAGACCGGTCAGGATCGTGGAGACAATGATGTAAAGCACGGTGCAAACTGCCAGCGAGCCGAGAATCCCGATCGGCATATCTTTTTGAGGATTCTTAGCCTCCTGCGCCGCCGTGGATACGGCGTCAAAACCGATATACGCGAAGAAGACTGAAGCCGCACCCAGCGCGATGCCATTGATGCCGAAGTGCCCGTGCCCATCCGATGGCGGGATGAAGGGATGCCAGTTATGCATGGCCAGAGACGGATGGAGAATCAGGAAGTATCCGCCCAAAGCGATGAAGACCCCAACCACCGTGAGCTTCACGATCACGATTGCTGTATTGAGGTTGGCCGATTCCTTGATGCCAATCACCAGCACCGTCGTGATCAGGAAGACCACCAGGATCGCCACCAGATTGAAAAGCCCGGTCGCATGCTGCAACCCGGCGGCTGAGGCATCCATGGGAAGAGACTTCACCGGCATCCACTGGTTTTGATAAAACACCAGGTCGGTGCCCGGCGTCGCCGTCAGTTGTGGCGGAATATGCAAACCCATCTGCGCCAGGAGGCTGTTGAAATACCCGGACCACCCCGAAGCCACCGTGGCGGCGCCAAACCCGTATTCCAGCCCTAAGTCCCAGCCGATAATCCACGCCACCAGTTCGCCCAGAGTGGCGTAGCCGTAGGTGTATGCCGAGCCGGCGATTGGGATAATGGACGCAAACTCCGCATAGCACAACCCTGCGAAAGCGCACGTCACGCCTGCCAGGACGAAGCTCAACGACACGGCGGGGCCCGCTGCCTCGGCCGCTGCTGTACCGGTGAGTACAAAGATGCCTGCGCCGATGATGGCCCCGATGCCCAGCGTGATCAGGTTCAGCGCACCCAGCGAACGTTTGAGCGTGTGCTCGCCCGTTTCACTGGCCTCTTGCGACAGCAGCGACATGGGTTTAATGCGAAACAGACTGGGCATAATTGAGGAACTCCCTCCCCGATTGAGAAATCAGTGCAAGTTGGACTCAGTTTAAGTTGGACTCATGCTGCGCTTGGGTATGAGGCTGTCTTGACCAAAAAAGATAAACGGGGATTCCCAGTAAAACCAGAACCAGGCCAGGCCAAGTGTATTGAGGCTTGTATCGCAATAATACGATACAAATCCAGGCGGCTAAAACGATATAGAGAGCGGGAAGTATCGGATAGCCAAGTGCCTTGTACGGCCGCGCCGCATTGGGCTGCTTGAAACGCAGCACAAAAAGTCCCGCGATGGTGAGGATATAGAACAGCAGCACGGCAAAGATGATGTAGTCCAGCAACTGGCCATAGGAACCGGAGAGGCAGAGAAACGTGGCCCATACCGCCTGGATCAGCAGCCCGGCAACGGGCGTCTTGAATTTCGGGTGCAGCTTGCCCACAGATTTGAAAAACAGTCCGTCGCGGCTCATCGCGTAGTAGACCCGGGCGCCTGCAAGGGTCAGCCCGTTGGCGCAGCCGAAGGTCGAAATCAGAATGGCTCCGGCCATGAGCCAGGCCCCGGCAGAGTGGAAAATCTGCTCCAGCGCGGCGGTTCCCACCCGATCTTCAGCGGCATACTGGATCCCGCGCGCCAGCAGCGACGCCCCGTTGGGATCGCCATGCAGCGGCAGCACCAGCATGTAGCCCACCGAAGCGAAGAAATAGACGGTGAGGACAAAGCCCGTCCCCAGCACCAGCGAAAGAGGAATGTTCCGTTTGGGGTTCTTGACCTCGCCCGCGGTAAACGTGATGTTGTTCCACGAGTCGGCTGAGAACAACGACCCCACTTGCACAACGGCAAGAATCACCGCCAGATTCACCAGCACAATCGGGCCGCCGATTCCCACTTGGACTGGATGCAACGAACTCCATCCAGCGTGTCGCCAAAACTGGCTCCAGCCGGCTCCAAAGTTGGCGTCCCACGCAGTCGCATTGCGGCCTACGGTGAAGGCCAGGAAGATCAAAGCCGCGAGAGAAAGCGCCTTGGCTGAAGTAAACACATTCTGAATCAGCGCGCCCAGCCGTACACCGAAGATGTTCACGATCGCCAGAAAAAACACCACGATCACACCGGTAAGATTGGCCGTGTTCAGACCAATCTCCATGTTGCCCAGCACCATCGGTCCTACACGCAGCGGCGGCACGTGGGCAATATGTAGCAACCAATGCGTGGTGGAGATGGTGGGAAAGAAAACCCCGAGGAACTTCCCGAACGCCACGCAAACCGCCGCGATGGTGCCCGTCTGGATCACCAGGAACAATGTCCAGCCGTACAGAAAACCCCACAGCGGACCCAGCGACTCACGCAGGTAAACATACTGTCCGCCCGCCTTAGGCATCATGGCCGCAAGTTCGCCATAGCTCAGTGCGCCAATCATGGTCAGCACCGCGGTCACAATCCAGGCGCCCAGATAAAGCGCGGGCGAATCGGTGCCGCGCGCGATGTCCGCCTCGACGATGAAGATACCCGAGCCGATCATCGACCCGATCACCAAGGCGGTTGAGGAGAAGAGCCCGAGGCTTTGCACCATGCCGGATGAGGCCGGCTTGGGACCGTCGATTAAAACCTGAGCACGCGGAGCAGTGGTGAAGTTTGGGATCGTCACTTAAAGAAGTTTTAGCGGATTTCGCGACGGATGTCTTTAGTTTTCTTCAACCACGCTTGGTTGCCCGAATTTAGGACAGGCTTCCAGCCAGGGGTCATGGACTCGCCGCACCTCTGTCCCGCCTGCGCTCGGCTTTCGCGCCGGGTTCGCGCTTGCTATAAAGGATGTTCCAATCTTTGCGCGCATCTGGCTTCGCAAATCCCCGAGGTGAGGGCATGACCGCACAGCAACACAAGACAGTCGGCCGGTGGGCAGTTGCATCGGCAGCGTTTTCGCTGACCCTGAGCGCGCTGTCTGCGCAGCAAGTTTCTCGTGCCGAAACCAACCTCAGCGTTACCAGCCCGGAGGCCGTCGGCTTCTCCTCGCAGAGGCTCGAGCACCTTCACAGCCTCATGCAGCAAGCCGTCGATCAGAAGCAAATCGCAGGCATTGTCACCATCCTCGCGCGCCACGGCAAGGTCATCGACTACCGCACCTACGGGGAGCGCGACATGGCCAGCCACGCGCCCATGACCAAGGACGCCATCGTCCGCGACTTCTCCATGACCAAGCCCATCACCGGCGTGGCCATGATGATCCTCTACGAGCAAGGCAAATGGCTGCCGTCCGATCCCATCGCCAAGTTCATACCCGAATTCGCTCACCTCAAGGTCTACAACGGGACCGATAGCAACGGAAAACCAATCTTCGTCGATCCCGAGCATGCGCCCACCATGCGCGAGCTCATGAGCCACACAGCCGGCTTCACCTACGGGTTTTTCGGCAACACACCCGTGGATAAGATGTACCGCGAAATCCAACCTCTGCAATCCAAGAACCTCCAGGAGTTCATCGACAAGCTTGCCAAGCTGCCCCTCCTCTACCAGCCCGGCAAGGGTTGGACCTACTCCGTTTCCATGGACATCGAGGGCTACATCATCGAGAAGCTCTCCGGTAAGACGCTTCCCGATTTCATCGCAGAAAACATCACCAGGCCCCTCGGCATGAAAGATTCCGCCTTTTATGTCCCGGCCGAGAAGCGCAATCGTTTCTCCGCGGTCTACACAACCGGCCCAAATGGGGAGCTAACTCTCGCCGGGGCAGGGCCCTCCGGTCGCAGCATGGACTATGCCGAGGTCCCGAAGATGCCCTCCGGCGGAGGCGGCATGGTCTCCACGGCTGCCGACTACTACCGCTTCGCCCAGATGCTGCTCAACCAAGGCCAACTCGGCGGCAAACGCACCCTCGCCCCGGCCACCGTCAAGCTCATGACTTCAAACCACGTTCCAGCCGACCTGCTCAACGGCCAGTTCGGCATCGGTCAAATGGTGATGCGCCCCGGCTTCGGCTACGGGTTTAACGGCGCCGTCGTCTTTGACCCGCCGGAAGCCAACCTGCCGGAAGGCAAAGGCACCTACTTCTGGGACGGCGCAGCCGGTACCTGGTTCTGGGTCGACCCCGCCAACGACGTGGTCTTCGTTGGCATGATCCAACGCATGCTGGGCCCGGCCAGCCCGAACCTCGAATTCGAGAGCCGGGCCGTTGTTTATGGAGCTCTGGTCGACCCTGCCAAATAGCCATACGACCGACTCCGAAGTGCCGTCTCAGGCTTCACGTCAGGCCATGGAAGAAAGCATTTAGGTCGCCTGCGACCGCCGCTGGTTCCTCCGCGGGGGCGAAGTGTCCGCCGCGAGGAAACACGGTCCAACGCTGGATGTTATACAGCCGCTCCAAATACGAGCGCGGCGGTTCTCCTTCCGAGACAGTTTGGTGTGCGAACACGCCAAATGCGGTTGGCGTGCCCACGTATGCTGGTTCGACCGGGCGCCAGCGATTATCCCAATAGTCGCGCATCGACGAAGTGACGCTCTGTGTGACCCAATACAAGGTCAGCGTTGCGCAGAGCAAGTCCTCATTCGGCGCGCTATCGCTCCAGGCATGCCACTTCTCGCCGATGTACGCGGCCAGCCCCGCAGGCGAGTCGTTCAGTCCGTACCCGAGGGTCTGCGGCTTGGTGGACTGGATTGCGCTGTAGCCCCGCTCCGTCTCCGCCCAGCGTTTTCCGACCTCGACGTACGCACGCTCGGCATCGGACAACTCCGCATCGTCCACCACTGGGGCAAGGTCGGACTCCAGAGTGGTGAGATGGATCCCGATCACCGACCCAGGATGATCCAAGGCCAGGATCGTCGTCACTCCCGACCCAAAGTCAAACCCGCCCGCACCGTAGCGCGCATACCCAAGCTCGGACATCAGTTGATGCCAGAGGCCCGAAACGTATCGGTAGTTGATGCCAACCCTTGCTGGACGAGCCGAGAATCCGTAGCCGGGGAGAGACGGTACGACCACGTCGAAGTGGTCAAGCATCGGCAGCATTTCCAGGTAATCGAGGAAACTGCCCGGCCAGCCGTGCGTGAGGATGAGCGGCACACCGCTGCCGGTAGCCGCTCTCTGGTGGACAAAGTGGATGCCTTGCCAAGTGAAGTGATGGAACGCGTCGAGCCTTCGCTCCCACGCGCGCCAGTCGAATTGGTTCGCCCAGTAGGCTACAAGCCTTTGTAACCAACCCAATTCGGTGCCCTGCCCCCAGCCTATCCCGGGGACTTGGTCTGGCCACCGCGTATGGAGCAACCGAGCCCGCAGATCGTCGAGTACCTCGTCCGCGGTATGAATTCGAAACGGTTCCGCCAATGTGATTCTCCTGAATTGTCGACGGGAACCAACCGAACGCAACTCACAAACCCGCATTTGGCCACCGCCGACGCCCTGTTGGCTGGCCGTAGGAAATCGAGGATCCGTTCAAGTTCGATCTCTTGGTCAAGCTTCCTATCAGCTCTGGTCCGCAGAAGGGCCGTAGGTGCCCGGTACCGCTTGGCCCAACAGCCGCAAATAGACGCCAAGCTGCGCGCGATGGTGGATCAGGTGATTGATCACCCATGTCCGCCACACTCCGTACTTGCTGTCGTCAATCCACGCCTGCCCCCCGGCAACAAACTTCCAGTTGTCGTCCCACTTCTCCACCGGAAAGCGACCCAACGCATCTTTGACTTCCGCCGTCTCTTTGTCGAATCGAGTCAAAAGCGCCTCGGTCGAAGCCGGGATGTACGGTTCCCACTTGTGATCCGCCGGAAACTCGAGCTTTTCCGTGGTCAGCGTGGAGATTCCCCACTGCCCCGCTGTCTCCGAGACATGCCCGGCCAGCCGTCCCAGGCTCATCGATTTGGTGTGGGGTTTCCAAGTGAAGTCGGCGTTCGCTGGAATCGCGGCGAGAATCTTGCGCGTGCAAGCAGCTTCGCGTTCGTATTCGGCAATCAGCTCTTTTTGAATATCCATAAAGCAACCTCCAAGTTGCGGAGCAAGCATAGCGCGGCTAGCCGAATCATGCGAACAAAAAGCGAAAATATCTGTGGAAATCGCCCGCAGGACTCAGCGCAACGGATGTGATGCTAAAATGTGATACATGAAAACCGTCTCCGTCCGCGATCTGCGCTACGACTTCCCCAAAGTCGAAGCTCTTCTCAAATCCGGCGAGGAGATTCGCATCACCAAGCGTCGGAGAGTGATTGCAAGGCTCACCCCTGAGCCTAAACCAGAGGCTGCAAGCAAGCCGCCTCTCCCAGATTTTCTCGGGCGGATGCGCGCCAACTTTGGTGACCGCATGCTCGACGTTACCGGGGCTGAGATCATCTCTGCGGACCGCGATGGCCGCTGATGAGAGTTCATGATCTACCTTGACGCGAGCGTTCTATTCTCCCTCTACTTTCGCGACCGCTTTACGGCTGAGGCCCTCCATCTTGCCAACGCTGCGACCGAGCCCCTTTTGGTTTCCACGTTTTGCGAGATGGAAACAGTCAATGCGTTTGCCTTACGGGTATTCAGGAGGGAAATGTCAGGCCGCAATATGGATGTCGCGGTGAAGGATCTCGACGACGATCTGCGCTCCGGCTTTCTCCAATTGAGGTTGATTCCCGATGCCGCTTTTACACGTGCGCAGGCGCTCTCGAAGAAACTTACGCCATCTGTCGGCGTCCGCGCGGCGGATCTGCTGCACATTAGTGCCGCTCTCGAACTCGGCGCAACGTCGCTTTACACTCTGGATCGAAGGCAGCATGAAGCCGCTCGGGCAGCCGGCTTGTTGGTCAACCAGCTGCCACCAACGTAGCCGGGTCTCCATCTTTCGCGCCTATTTTGGCAGCGCAAACGCCACATACGCCCCGCCCTGCGCCGATTTCGGATCCCTCGCTCCACTCGCTCCAATCACCACGTATTGCCTTCCCTCCACCATGTACGTCGCCGGTGTGGCTACTCCGGCGAACGGCAGCTTCGCCTCCCACAGCAGCTTGCCGTCCTGGGTGTCAAAAGCCCGGAACCTGTTGTCGTAAACCGTTGCCCCGATAAACAGCAACCCGCCGGCCGTCACCACCGGACCCCCATAATTCTCCGTGCCGGTATCCTTCATTCCCTGAGTCGCCAAAGCCGGGTAGTTGCCTAGCGGAATCTTCCAAAGATACTTGCCGGTCTTCAGGTCAATCGCGTTCAACGTGCCCCAGGGTGGAGAAATCGCTGGATACCCATCCGGGTCGAGAAACTTACGATAGCCGGTGAAGGTATAGGGGTCTGACGCCTCGTCCCCCGCCTGCACATCCGGATTGTCGGAAGCACCCAGGAAACGCAGCAGCGCATCTAGATCCGGGCCCAGAAGATCGGGCATGGCCGGCATCGTGTTCTTGCCCTTCTGCACAATATCGACGATCTGCGCCTTGCTGTGCCGTGCACCCACGCCCACCAGCATGGGAATCGCCGGCGAGTTCCCTTCCTCATGCTCGCCGTGGCAGATGGCGCATCGATCCTGATAGACCGCCTCACCAGCCTTGTCTTCCGGCTTAAGCGCTGTCAAACCCGGGGCTGACGCGAGTTCCTTGCCTGCACCCGAACCGGCCTTTGCCGCGTCGCTTGCGCGCAGATAGTCGATCAAAGCCTGCAGCTTGGCGTCTCCAATATTCGGAAACGACGGCATCCGTCCATTGCCATTCTTGATGTTATCGGTCACCTTTTGTGGGGTTAGGCGATCGAGGATCCCCACCAGCGGAGGAAACGCCGGCGGTGCCCCGGCCCGGTCCACACCATGACACATCGCACACTGATTTTGGTACAAGTCCGCCCCTGCGCTTCCTCCATGGGTAGGCGGAACCAGTCCGCCCGTCCAGGCCATCTCGGTCGCATTCACATAGAGGATGTCGGACTTCGGATCGATCGCTGGGCCGCCCCACTCCGCGCCTCCGTCAAACCCTGGAAACACCACTGTCTGTTGGTTCAACGCAAGCGGAAGAAACTGTCCGTCGCTGCGAAACGTGGCAAACTCCTTGGCCGCCCAGGCGTGCGCTTCGGGCGTGCGCGTGGTGAGCATGTCCGCGTTCAGCTTTTGCCGGGCAAACGGCTCGGGCGCATCCGGCTTGGGCTGAGTAGGGGACGCAACCTCTCCGGGAACCGTACTGGCTGCGTAGGGCACCTCCCGAATTGGAAAGAGGGGCTCTCCCGTGAGCCGATTGAACAGATAGAGATAGCCCTGCTTGGTGGTCTGCGCAATCGCCTCCACCGTCTTCCCGTTCCGCTGCAAGGTGAAGAGGGCCGGCTCGGAAGGAAAGTCGCGATCCCAGATATCATGGTGTACACCTTGAAAATTCCACAGCCGCTTGCCGGTATTGGCGTCCAGCGCAAGCAACGTGTTCGCATACAGGTCATTGCCTACGCGATCTCCACCGTAGAAGTCGAAGACCGCCGATCCGGTGGGCGCGAACACAATTCCTCGTTCGACATCCAGAGCCATCCCCGCCCAGTTGTTCGCCGCCCCCGCACTTTTCCAGGCATCGGCTGGCCATGTCTCATAGCCCGGCTCACCCGGATGCGGAATCGTGTGGAAGCTCCAGCGCAGCTTGCCGGTGTGCACGTCAAAGGCCCGAATATCTCCCGGCGGCGCAGGATGCGTCTCGGGGTTGCGGCCCCCCACAATGATCATGTCCTTGTAAATCACGCCCGGAGTGGTGAGCACGATGGATTGCTTCTCGAAATCCTCGCGCAATCCCTTGCGCAAATCGATGCGGCCGTCTTCCCCAAAACTCGTGATCGGTTTGCCGGTTTCAGGATCCAAGCAATAGAGGAAGTGCACCACGCCAGCAAAGAGACGGTTCTCTCGTCCATCGCTCCACCAGCTCATACCCCGCCCCGGCTGCGTACTGCCAATGCCGGGATCGAACTTCCATTTCAACTTGCCGGTCGCCGCATCGAGCGCGATGATCCTCTGCGTCGGCGTGTAGGCGTAGAGTGTCCGTCCCACAATCAGAGGATTATCTTGAATGCCGCCTTGCTCGCCTGTATCGTAGCTCCACGCCTGCGTCAGCGTGTGAACATTGGCGCGATTGATTTGGATCAGCTTGGAATAGTGGTCGCCATCTGGGCCGCCGTTGTAGACGGTCCAGCCCGCCGTGCTTTGTGCGCCGCAGGTACAACTCACGAGCGCCGCGGCAACCACAGCCGCACACCTTGCCTTGCGGAACTGCTTCATGCCGCTCCTCTGTCTCTATGCGTTGTACTTGATAATGGTCATGAAGCCGTAGTCCATGTGCAGCTGTTGGTGGCAATGCAGCAGTGTGTCGCCGGGGTTGTCGGCTACAAAGTCGACTGCGACCGTTTGCAAGGGCATCACATTGATCACATCCTTGCGCAACCCACTCAGCTCTTTCGGCCCGATCTTGGCCACTTCAAAGCTATGGCGATGCAGGTGGATCGGATGCTGGTCGCCGCTGCCATTGCGCAGCACAAGCCGATAGCGCTTTCCTTGCTTCACCAGAATTGGATCGACATCGGGCCATGCCTTGTTGTTGATGGTCCAGGTATCGAATTTCGCGCCCTTCTGCGGGCCGATGTCGTGGAAGGTCAGAGCGATCGTCTCATCGGGTGCAACGGCAGGAGCCGTGGCCGCGAACTGCGCGTAGTCCCACTTGGCTGGAGCCGGATCGTTCCACACCGGCGGACCCGTCTTGCCCGCATATTCCACTACAATGCCCAGGCCCATCTTGCGCGCCTCCGGCAAGATCGATCCCAGCACCCACACGCCGGGCGTCTTCATCTCGATGACCGCATCCACCCGCTCGGCCACCGCCAGCGATAGAACTTCGACCGCGGTCGAATTGGGAACCGGATTGCCATCCATCGCCAGAACTTTGAAAGTGTGCCCAGGAAGCGCCAGCACCACGTTCTCCGTGGCGCTGGCATTGAGCAAATGCACCAGCACGCGCTGTCCCGCCTTCACGCGGAGGGGTTCGCCCGCGCCCAGCATGTGCTGGTTAATGGTCGCGTATTGGTAGCCCACATCCGAACCCGTAGTGAGCGGCATGTTCGACGATTCGTCGCGCATAGTCTGCACCATGGGTACAAACGATCCATTCCAGTGGTGGATGGCAAGAAACAGCTCCTGATCGTAGTGGCCTGGGTCCGCTTTGCCATCGACCATCAGAAACCCGAATTGCCCGCTGTAGGTGCCGAGCGACAAATCTCCGCCTGCGCCGGCATGGGTGTGATACCAGCGTGTTCCCAAGGGCCGCGGCGTGAAGGTGTAGCGCAGCTTCGCGGCGGGCGCGATCATCGGCGAACCCTCCTCCATCGCCCCGTCATTCAATGAGTCGATCGCCAGACCGTGCCAATGCACAATGTCGGGATTGGCGCTGCTGTTTGTCACATCGATGGTCACCGGAGCGGCTTCGCGCAAACGCAGTACAGGCCCTGGCACTTGCCCATTGTAGGACGTGGTCTTGACCACGACACCGGGCGCAATTTCAAGATTGCAAGGCTCGATTTTGAGGGTGTAATCCGGCTTGGTTTCTCGTTCCGGAAAGGACGCCGCACGGAGGATCGAGGGCGCCAACGCTGCGACAGCCAGCCCAC